>X285_Short_beaked_Echidna__coassemble_364_pt1 | contig 139044 bp, 111 predicted proteins | sample X285_Short_beaked_Echidna__metabat2_high_PE_005 | metagenome-assembled genome bin X285_Short_beaked_Echidna
GGTTGCGAGGCTAAATATAGCGAAGAAATAGCAGTTGTAGTTTATGAAGACTTGATGGCTGCAAACATATCAGGTAATCAAGAAGTATGTTTTGGCGAAGAAGCGTTACCAATAACTATTTCAGATTATGCTAAAGGAGTAGACGATAATTATACATATACTTTACAGTCGTCAAAAGACCAAACCAGTTGGCAAGATGTGGCTAATATTACCGACCATTTTTTTGCAGGGACAATGTATCAAACAACATATTATCGATTGAAAACAGCCACAAGGTGTAAAACGGATTATTCTAATGACATAGTTACAGTTATAGTGCATCCACTACCTAAGAAGGTAGAGGTTATTGGAAATAAAACTCCTTGTATTAATCAATTAGAGGTATATAGCATAAATGGCGATACTACAAATTGTATAATCAATTGGTATCTTAGTAACAATAGCGGTACTATCGAAACTAATGCTACCGAAGTTACTGACATTGGTATAAAATGGCACTATACTAATCAAGAGACAGATGTAGTGTTTGTTCTTACCGATAAGACTACAGATTGTGTTAGAGAGATACCATATACAATTAAAACAGAGGTTGAGGCTACTCCTGCCGAGACAAACATCTATCGAAAATCAACAAGCAATATTTTGTTGTGCGAAGAAGATAGAACCGACTTGCTCTATCAATGGGGCTTTACCGACATCTCAACAGGAGAAATTACGTTTATACCCGAATCGAATAGACGCTATGTACTTATACCTCATACCATTGATACCGATAGATACAATTATTGGTTGATATTAAAAAACAGTGAGCATACGCTTTGTCAGAGTACTACATATTACAATGGAGAAACTATATTTTACGGACAGCAAAATGTAAAAATATTGTACAAAGAGAATAGCGATATAGAATTGATGATAGAAAACCCATCACAATCTAACGTAATATATAGCATTATCACCGCTGCAGGTGCTACTATTTATAGCTCGGAGTTGGGAGTAGAACAAAATATAACACATATTCTACCCAAATCATTCCCTTCAGGACTTTATTTGATAAAAGTAGTGATAGGCAATACTTTAGTAACCAATAAAATCGTAGTAAAATGAACAAATTAGCAATCACACTAATAGCACTCATGGCACTATGTACTACTTTTACAGCATCTGCCATTACTCCTAACGAACTAAAAGAAGCTAAAGTGGCAGTTAGACAATGGGTGAGAGACTATGCTATTGATTCTAAACTAGAAGGTCGTAATGCCAAACACCGTTTCCTCAATTTGTTTGCTGATGATAGTATAGCTATCGCTGCAGACTATCTACCACAACCCGACTATCCATTCTACGACCCTCAAACAACAGCTCTCGAATATGCTCAAATAGGTTTGAACAAAGAGAATATTTATCAATCTTTTGTTGAAATTGACAATTTGATTATCAAACAAGAGACATTGCTTAACGATACTTTCTGGGTAGAAATAGGCTTTACAAAGACTATAACTTTTGTGTCGAAAGACCAAACAATTGTGTCGAGTATGAGAATGTATCCTCCCATTGACCTACATTATGCTGCTAAATTGTATTATTCGCAAAATGGTAAAGTGGCAAAAGCTGTAAGTTTACAATTAGTAGATTTGCTACGTCCGTTTGTCGTAAAGGAAGACGAGTCGCCAGAAACACACTCGAAATATACAGTTTTGACAACGATGGATGAAATTGAAAAAAGCTATAGACAACCGAGTTCAGCTCTAATATTAGAAAACTATAAAGCTACATACGACGACCCCAAATACATAGTTTTTCAACGTGATACACTAAAAAATTCAGTAGGAGTTTTTGGTAGTTATGCTTTTGGGGACTACAGTTTTAAGACCGCTATTGATGGTCATTTGGATATGTCATTCCCGATTATTAAACACAATCAGTTTGCTATTGGGTTTAACTACTACCGCTCATTCTTCACTCGCCATGATATGCGTTTAGGAATGGATTTTGGAGTGGCTTACCAACAATCGAAATCTGACATAATGGGAAGTTATATTGAAAAGTTCGATAATATTGACCCCGATGGCGACCCATATCTACATTGCGTAGATATGCAGCGTTATCACGAGAATGTTACTCATTCAGCTATCGCTATCCCCATTGGTTTACGTTACGACTATTTTGTTAGTCGTAGCGTAGCGGTGTTTGGTAGAGTGGGCTTTGACCCAACATTGATTCTTTCATCAAAATCTAAAGCCGAGGGTGAGGGCATACATAGTGGCTATTACGACTGGTTGCTCGGCATAACTATCGACCAAAATGGCATTTATGACTTTGGACATTTCGAGGTGAACGATTGGCAAAACAAGGAAACAACAAAAACTATCTCGCTTAATGCTCGCATAGATGTTGGTGTGTCGTGGTATTTTGTCCGTCAGTGGTCGTTGGATGTTAGTGTTGGTTACAATGCTTTGTTATATCGCTTGCCTCGTACTCTACAGGCTACGTACACCACCTCTAAACCAACAGAATGTACTTCAATAGATGCTTTTTCAAAAAATAACTTGAGTAATATGCTGAATTTACAAATACAAATCAATTATAATTTCTAATTCCTTATGAGTAAATATAAATGTAACAAGTGTGGAAATAAGTTTCAAGGCGATTTTACTACAGATAGATGTCCAAAATGTGGTAGCGATGATATAGAACTTCAAAAACCATACGCAAAGTATGCTATTATAGCTGTTAGTGTACTATTAGCTATAGTTATTATGGTGTCTATTGTCAATAGTCTTTCAAAAGAAGAACCAGTAGCCTCGTTAGCTGTTAAGGGTGGTAATGTGGAAATTTCGGTGTCAGGTGTCTCGGCTTCGAAACTTAGTCAAAATTACGTTGTTAATGTGTTTGATAGCCAAACCAACTTAATCACCTCTTTGCCATTCTTAAAAAATAGCAAGATTGCAACCTTAGCTTCGAACCGAATGATAATGGATATGTGCTACTCGTTTAGCGTTCAAGCCCGTCCCCAAGCCTCTATCCCTATGGTTAAGTGGATTACTTCGCAACAATATTGCACACCTGCTAATGATGGCGGCAACAATTCAAAAAATGATGGAGATCGTCAAACCATTTTGACGGTTTCGGCAATTAATTCTGTACCTGATAGAACTACCAAGGCTTATACTATAACTATCGTAATAGATAATGTCGATGCGTTTAATGACATTTCTTATGCCCTTACCAATGATAAAAACAAAATAGTACAAACTAATAATCCTGTATTTCACAATATAAAATCAGGCACTTATACTATAGATATTGTATCAGGCGATGGACAAACACTTTCGCAACCTCTTATATTAAAAGATATAAAGGAGTTGCAACCTGCAATAACAAAGGAGGAGTTCCAGAGCATTCTCAACCAAGTAGCTTCTGGTGCAATGAGTTCAGGTGAGGCTTGTGACAAATTAAATTGCTGTTCGGCTCGACTAAAACAATCTACCACCAAGGGCAAAGAACAAGTGTATGATATACTGCAAGACGCCGAAGCAAATGGCATACGCTACACTATTGTGTCATTCGACATTAACCCCAACGACAACTCTGTTGTAAATGGTTCGGTGGTGGTAAAAATAGGGTGATATGAAAAGCATAGTAATAACAATAGCTTTACTTTTGGCAGTAAGTGGCTTGTCGGCGCAACGTTACTTCTACTATATACAGTATAATCAGTATATGGGCAATGCATCTGCCATAGTACAATTTATTGACGATGTTATAGTAGATGGAGCAGAGCAAATAGTTGTTTATATGAGTAATACTCAATCGCCTTTATTAGCCCAAGATGAAGACCAATGGAAGCAGATGAGAGAGCAACTTCTTACTCTACAGATTACTCCCGATGTTAATGAGCAGTACGATGAGCAGCGATTAAACACCTTGTTTACTGATATTTTTGACGAAACAGTCACTGACCAATTAAATTTACGAGGGCGTAACGATGAGCAATGGACTTGTCGCTTTGTTTTGCCACCCGATAGCCGAGAGTGGGATTTGACGTCGACCGTCGTACCATACGAAGTGGTAGAAATAAACCAGCTAACTACCCGAATGAATGTAGAATATTACTACCATTCATCGGAATTTAATGAATTACAAAAAATCAAATAGTTATAAATCAATTTATTATGATTAAGTTTCGTGTCGTAATTATATTATTATTAGTAATTGTATGCTCTACAATGAGTTTTGCTGCTACCAATATAGATTTGCCCTCTAAGGCTATGGGAAAACCATTGATTTTTACCAATATCACCTATTCGTATCGTTGGCAAGAATTAGCTGATAGGCGAGATTGGCGAGAACTGACTAATCAATCGTGGGTTGTGTATGCCGACCGCCACGATGTTCCTCTCTATGGCGAACCAAGTAAATATGCCAAAGAGATAGGCAAAATGAACTTTTTGCAAGAGTGTTTCATTGCCACTATCAAAGGCGATTATGCCCTTGTGTATGACGAACAATACGTGCAACAAGATCTTAAAATTTCGTCAAAAGCAAAAGCGTATGGTTGGATACGTCTCGATAATCTGCTACTATGGTCGGAATGTCCACGCACACAAAGTCAAGTTTATCAGAAAGCTGTAATACTGAAAGATGTTGATGCTATTCAAAATAAAAATAGTGTTGATATAAACGAGACTTCGCCTCGTTTCTTTGAAGACCCCGAGGGGAAAACCAAATCGAAAAAACGAGCTAAAGACTTAGAGTTCTATTTTATCTACAAATTGTCTTCCGATGGTTCGGCACTTTTAATGAAAGAGAGTAAAATTGAGAGTCGCACCCTTAATACCAATGCTATGGGATGGATGAAAGCAGGAATGTTTACTCAGTGGAATGAACGACTTTGCTATGAACCAAATTTCGATGAAGATGAGGCTGGTGGTACTGCCGCCATTTTTATTGATAAAAAAGATGCTCGTAAGTATAAGATGGATGGCTTAAGTGAAAATAGTAACAATGTAATATGGAAAGATGTACTTCCATCTACACGCTGGAATACACGAAAAATGCGTTTCCCAGTCATAGAGTTTGACAATAACAGTTTTTTGGCTCAGGTAGGCACAATCAGTTCGTTTGGTAAAATAGCGTCTAAAGATCAAAAAATTATAGAGCAAACACAAGTTAAGCTCGACCAGTTAATCAACAAATCGCGACGAATAAACGTAGTGTTTGTTATTGATGGTACAAGTAGTATGACAAAATATTACAAACCTATGTCAAATGCCATTGTTAATGCTATGCAGCGTAATAGTCTACAAGGTATGGAAATATATTTTGGAGCAGTGGTTTATCGTAATGCTGCCGATAAGGAGAATGAGATAGAGGTGTCTAATCTATCGCGCGAACATAAACAATTAGCACAATGGCTCGTCAATCGCAACGTTAAGTCGGTGGGGCAGTCGCATCAAGAGTCGATGTATAAAGGCATTGAAACTGCTATTGACCGAATGTCGTGGGAAAGTGAAAATGCAAACTTCTTAATTCTTGTAGGTGATGCTGGTAATGTTAACGACAAGCAGTCCGACAAAATAGCGCAGTTGGCCGACAAAATGACACGCAAAGAGATTAATTTTGTGTCGTTCCAAGTAAATCACCCTGACCATATTGCTTATCACGATTTTGTATCACAAAGTCAGAAACTGCTCAATCAATCACTTACCAAGTCGCTTGGTCGCAAAGTGAATAAAGAAGAGTGGAAAATTATAGGTCGTCTCTCATCGTTCGTTAAAACCGATTTCCCCCCTGTAGCTGCTGCATATCAATATGCAGGTATCAATGTTTCGATAAATGCCTCCGAATTAACCGAGCTAATCGAAGATCGTATAGTATCGTTCTCGTCAATTACACAAGATGGTATAGCCTCACTAAATGCTTTACTCAATGGTTTGGGTGGTGCAGAAGTTGGCGGACAGTTTACTAATGATTTCAAAGAAGTACTACGCAAACGTGGATTTAGTGATGAACAAATACGAATATTGCAAGAGCAGAATACCACATTAAAGGTAAAAGGTTGGACTTCGCGTGTGGCAGATAAAACTACTGCGTTTACACCTTGCGTATTCTTTGCTCAAGACGAACTTCGCGACCTTATTCAGCAATTGTCTGAGGTAACTCGAAGTGTATCGGCTAATCGTCGCTCCGATCTTCAAAAGGCTCTTATGCAGCTCGCGTCAAGTTATCTTGGACAGAGTACCGATGATATAAATGTCGATGATCTTATGGAGGCTATTACAAGTGTAAAGCAAGCAATTGGGGGCAGTATAATGCAAGGAATTTCTATCAAAGATATTACCAATCCTGCCAAAGTTACCGACTATCAGATTTCAACCTTCATTAAGCGTTTAGAAAATGACCTTGCTCGTCTTAAACGTTGCCAGACTGATAAATCTAACTATTTTGAATCGGTTAATGGCTTGATTTACTACTATATACTATTGGAAGATATGCCTTTTCAGCAATAATATATGATTGCTATTATGGAAAACATTATCACCATACGCAATCTCAATTGCTCATACGATGGTTCACGAGTAGTGCTTAATATAAAGCATTTAGATATACCTCGTGGCAAAATAATTTTCTTTGTTGGTCCATCGGGTATAGGCAAAAGTACTATCCTCGAAACTCTTGGATTTATGAACAATACTATGTTGCCAAGTAGCGATACCAAGTTCGATTTCGACAGCGATGGTAGTCCGATAGATATGTTACGTTGTTGGCAGTGGAGCGACGATCGTCAAGCACAATTTCGTAATCACTACTACTCGTTTATCTTTCAGCAAACCAACTTGATGCCAAATTTTAGTTGCTACGAAAATGTTATGTCAACGGGGCTTATTCAAGGTATGTCGCAGCGTGAAGCGCGAAGTCGTGCTACTAATATTATTGAGCAGATGAATCTACCAACAGACGACCGCCCCATATCGGCTTACTCTGGAGGACAGCAGCAACGCATAGCTTTTGCACGTGCCATTTTGCCAAATTTCAGAATACTTTTTGCCGACGAACCTACTGGAAACCTCGACCACCATCAAGCTCAAAACCTTATGCAAACCCTTACCGAGCAGCTTCGTGGTAAAGGTAACTCTACATCGGCTGTAATTGTGTCGCACGATATGAATCTTGCTGTTACGTTTGCTGACATTATAGTGCAAATAGCTAAATGCAATACTGATGATGGATACACAATGGGTGTTATTGGTCAAGAGTCTATCTATACAAAGAATGGAGTAGGGGAGTGGACCGACTCTACTGGATATGTGTACAAGATGACCGATTGTATGGTAAACGAATTGGAAACTAAACTTAATGACGAAATGCTATGACACACAAAGATGCTTTTAGATTATTCTTCCACCGTGAGGGTGTTGAGTTGATGGGGCACCGTGGAGGTAACGTAGCCATACTTTTTGCCATTTTTCTTCTCTCTATTTTGGCAATAAGTTTTAGTAGTGCTAATATGGATTTTCTGAAATACAAGATGGACGACCCATTTATAAATTGGGTAGACATAGTTTATAGTCAGAAAACGTCGCACAATGCCACAACTCCGCTCAAAGACTTTTTGACCGATACTGACATCCAGAGCCGTTATCTTTTTACACAGCCTCAACCTTGTTATACCCTCTCTCGCGATTTTCGTAAGGCGGCCTCTGACGACGATATTCAACTCGATGGACGTAGTATATCGGCTTTTAGCACCATTATGGATAGAATATTGAGCAACGATAATATTGTTGAACGTCGTGAGCTGCCTATATCTGACGATGAGTTGAGCCTTATTATGACTCGCGAAGCTCTTACTCGATTAGGCTATTCGTCTAATAGCTATCCTGCGTTTGTGAAAATGTCGCTGCCATACGATACTGCCGACTGCCACCGACTTCAATTAGGCTATGGCTACAAAGGGTACTATGCTGTTAATATACCTATTGCAGCCATTGTTGACCAACTGCCGGGTATGTACTCATACATTTTCACCTCTCGGCTGCAAAACGAATACTATACCTCTCATGGCATTACGCTCGATATAACAGCAGAGGATAATAATCAAAGTCTTGAACTTTGTGGTACTGATGCCAACATTGCCAAAGCCGAAGAGTATATTAAACGTGAATATGGCACTGCTAATATATCTCGTTCGGAGTATAACCAGTCGTGGCACACTATTAGTCGGTTGATAATTGACCAATTCAGTGATATATCATGGCTCAATAATGAGGAACGAATTGTTAGATACAACCTTATTTGTAACAATCTTAATGAACGTGGCATTAATGTGGATAGGTTGTACAACTTTGTATCACCTACATCGGTAGGTAACTACACTCCAAACTACTATTCGGTGCAGATGACATCGTTAGACAGTATTCGTTCGTTTAGTACAGCTCTATTCAAAAAATGTGGTATAAAACTCGAAATGACCAGTATAGATGCTAAAGACAATTTCAATATCATACAGCGTATGGCTTATATTTTGTCAAGTGCTATAGTAGGGTTGTCGGGTATATTTGTTATGATACTTCTCTATTTCCTACTCACTTCGCATTTCGATAAGATACGCAAAAATTTAGGTACTTTCAAAGCATTTGGTTTGAGCGGTAAGTTCTTAAAACGCTTGTACATAACGCTAATACTAAGCATTATTACTATATCGTTTGGCGCAGCTGTCGTTGTGGCTTACCTTATTGCTTGGCTCTCGTCATTAGTATGGGGTTTTGCGCCCGATTATCCCTATCTTGATGTGATAAATATCTTTAATCTTATATTGTTTGTAGTATCGGTTGTAGGTGCTGTGTTTATAGCCACGTTTGTTACCCAACGAAAGCTATCTCGCACTCCTGGCAATTTGATATATAATCGTTAATTGTATAAAAATTTTTAGTTTCTTGAATAATACTATATTCATCTATAAAACAATTTATTATGTCCCAACTTTTCGATTTTTTACAAGCCGATTTTATTAGTTTCCTACTGCGAGTACTGCTCCTTTGTGGTAGTGTGGCTCTTATCATTTGGCTTACTTCATTCATTGCTATGGCTATAACCAAAGGCCGTAATTATGAGACAATAGGTTTTTCAACCCATATACTTCGGACTCAGATGATGGGTGTGGTTGCTGCATTAGCCGCAATGGCAGCATATAGTATATGGCTGTTACACTATAATGGTCTTTTTACATTCTACACGTGGTCGTGGAGTTGTGGTTGGATAGCTATAATTCCAGAACTATTCATCATAGTAGCACTCTTTATTCGTTACTTCGTTCTTAATCAGAAAATTTATAAATCATTAGACTAACTATGGCATCAGCAATAATTATTGGTGTAGGTTCTACTGGGTTGCATATATTGGAGCAAGCGCAGCAGTACTACTACCAGCTTACGGGGCAGTGCAGTCCAAATGCTACCGATGCAGCAATGCTCTTTATCGAAACGGACGACTCAGCCGAGCCTCAACGCACTCCAATTGGCACTACCGCCATCCAAAAATGTAGCATCAAAACTACAAATCTCCAAGCCGATTTAAACAATTGGCGCACAAACTACGATAAATATTTTGCAAATGGTTTGCCAACTAATGCAAATCTTCTTGACGCTGGTGTTGGCGCTGGTGGTATGTCATCTTTTGGTCGTATAGCTTTGTGGCAAAATGCTCAAATAGTGTTAGACACAATCAATAGTGTATATCAACAAGTACATGGCGATAAAGATACGCAAATATTTATAGTAGGTTCATTTACTGGAGGAACAGGTTCTGGTATATTTATTGATCTTGCATACTTGATACGTAAAGTTATAGTGCCTAACGATTTTGCTAATCTAAATGGTATGTTTATTCTGCCAGGTAAAGCAAAGGTTGGTACTCCTGACAAACCTTTTTATACCAATACATACGCATCGTTACGTTCGCTTGATAGGTATACTCGTCAAAATTCCGCTGAAAAAAATAAAACAGACCATAGCAACGAAGATGTTATTTTCTCGTGTAAATTCCCTAATGGCTCGGATATATCATCGGCTAAAAGTGCGTTTGATTGGACACAATTTCTTACCCCCGACTTTGCCAATGGTAATGCCTCACTTACTAACCTTAATCAGCTGATTCAGTCGGCTGGCTTTAACCTTTGCTTGCAATATATTGATAGTTGCAAGTTTACTGAGTTCATTAATCGTAGAAAGGTGGACTATATTCAAAATATTAATATAGGTTCTCCTTTTGCTTCTATCGGCTTTGCAGCATTCCAATACCCCGAGGCTTCGCTTAATGAGTATTTTGCAACGGACTTAGCTGTTGAAATGGCAACGCAATGGGTTGATAGTGTCAATTATTTTGACTATAAAGATGAATGCAAAAAGACTATCTCCAGTCTGAAATCATCGGTAGATACGTATGTTGGTGCAGATTTCGATAAAATCATAGAAAAGTCTATAGAAAAAGCCAAAGGTATGGTAATTGCTGGTTCGCCAACTCTTGACAAATATATAGGTGGTGAGGTGAATAGAATTATCAACAATAGTGCAAATGAAGCTATAGAAAGTGCTATATTCAAACTCTTTAGCTCACAATCAAATCAGCTATATCCTTATCTCTTAACACAATCAGATGCTCTGCGTTCTTATATTATAGATGATATAGCAATCTACATTAATAAAATATCTACCGACTATCAAAATCTATTTGTAGTACGTGAGTGGTTGTTTTCTATTAACAAAAAGATAGACAATACATTGTTGTTTTGGGATAAGCGTTATCGTATAGATGGCGATTCAACAACTTGGCAAAAACGACTGAAAAATTTTGTTGAACAACAACTATCTCTTTCTCTCTATGCCAAGACATTAGATTGCAAAAAACAGTATCTTCATTATGTTATATCATCGTTGGCAGAGATGTGCTACTTTCATTTTTTGATACCACAACTCTTAACTATTCAGAATGCTATTAGTGAAGGTTTGTCGCTTGTATCGTTAAATCGTAATGAATTGCCAACCATTAGTGCCTGTGATAACAGAATAGCTATGGCAACTAAAATGATAGATGATAAGCAAATCAACTCTATTTCTTATCGTAGGAGTACTACTGCCGGCTATCTAAGCAATAATCATCCACAAATAACATACCTTTTTCAGCAAGGTACGTTCGAAAATGATGTAGCGCAAGCTCGAAATAGATACAACCAACTTCAGCAACAATCTAAATATCAATATTCTGATGTAACAAATGGTAAATCGTTGTGGTTGTTCCTTTCATCAGAAATAATGTCTATTTCTAATGAGATGGTTGTAGCGGCTCTTCGTAAGGTTCAACAATTTGGACTTTTTGAGAATTGCGATATAGAGACGTTGTTTGATAATATGCCAAACAATACATTTAAGTCTGCAACCAACGATATTACAGTGGCTCGTCTTATACCGGCTATGGTATCTTTGGATAGCAACTATAGTTTCAAAAATCAGACTTATCTACACACCATTTTGGCAACTTCTAAGAAGTTTGACAATGAAAAATGTATTGCACGTAAACTATCGTGGGGTGTAGATTCAAATGACGAATACGAACAAGTTGTTGGTCTTAAAAATACTATCATCTTCTACAAAATATATGCATATTTGGGGCAAAACGATAGAGGAGTAGAGATGGTTTTTAACCCACTTGTGCATCTCTCTTATCAAAATCAGGTATTGGGCGATATAAAAACAGCTATTGATAACAATCAATACGATTGTATTACTCGTCTTCCATATATCTCATTGGATACTTTGACCGATACTGCAAACATAAAAATAAAATAGTTATGAACAAGAAAATAATATTTGTTGGCAATGATGCCCGAAACAGATATCATGAGTCTATCACGAAGTCACTCCGTTGGATTCATGTTTCATTAGCTGCTGTTGTGGTTATATCGCTTCTTGTGCCACTAATTTGGGGCAGCAGGATATTCAACAAGGCGCAAGACATATCCAATGTGGCATTAATATCAACTTATTCGGGTAGTGGTTCAGGGGTGTATATAGGCAATGGTATGTTGCTCACTGCTGCTCATGTAGTAGATGGTATGAGTATAAATGATGTGGTTGATGTATCGTTTTTCGACCCGAACCAATCTAATAGAGCTATCATTGAATCGGAAGCTATTTTGATATGTAGTGGTAACTGGAAAGATGAGGTCTATTCTGAGGAGGAATGGGTGGCAAATCTGTCGCAAGATTTTGCATTGCTTCAACTTGCAAATCGTCAAATAGACCACTTGCTAAAGCCTTGTGTGTTATCTAATTCGGACAATGTTAAGGTGCAAGACAAAATAACCGCTGTTGGTTTTCCTAATGGTGTATACTCATCAACCGATGGCACTATAAATAATATCACTGGCGGTATAAGTCGCAACAACGATATTATAATAGTTAATGCTGGCGCATGGCCTGGTAACTCTGGAGGTGCACTTCTTGATGCAAAAGGCACTCTTATAGGTCTTGTTAACAACACTGGCAACAAAACCAGTCAAGAGGCATCAGGACAAACTTTAGCCTTGAAAATCAATCGCATCCGTATGGAACTCAACTCCAAAGGATACTTGATACAATAAATTCAATAATAATCAACTAAAAGCTCAATTTTATGGAAAACAACGGACAAACTATTCGATCTCAGAACACTTCCAAATCTCAAGATGAAAGAGTGTTAGAAAACGTAGGTTGTTTAGGAGTAGGAATTTCATTCCTATTTCCGCTAATAGGAATATTATATTATTGATGAAATAAGGACAAAGTAATTGACCCCAAATCGTATCTATACGCTGTCTTATGGGGTGTAGGTATAGGCTTTGTGTTTGGTATATTATCAGAAATAATTGGTGCTGCAATGTGGTTGCATGCTTTATTAAGAATAAACAGCTCAATTCGTTAGAATTGAGCTGTTTATTCTTAATAAAGCATTAAAGCCAATGAATATTGCTTATTACTTTATATGTTCAATTGTAGCAACCAAGAAGTCCCAGAATTTGCCGACACTTTCGATGTTGACTTTTTCGTCTGGTGAGTGTGGGTGACGGATAGTAGGTCCAAACGATACCATATCAAGTCCTGGCTCAATAGCTCCAAGAATACCACATTCAAGTCCTGCGTGAATAACTTTCACTGCTGGTTTCTGATTGTATAGTTTTTCGTATACTTCGCTCATAGTATGGAGTATAGTAGAGTCCAAATTGGGATTCCAACCAGAGTAACTGCCAGAAAATTCTACTTTTGCGCCTGCAAGAGTAAATACGCTTTCGAGCATCGATGCAAGTTCTTCTTTTTTGCTATCGACTGAACTACGGAGCAAGCATTTAATAGATATTTCAGAAGCGTTAGCCTCAACAATAGAGAGGTTCATTGATGTCTCTACAGTGTCGGGAATAGCAGGTATCATACGGAATACTCCGTTAGGACATGCGGCAACAGAGTTAATGAGGTCGTCTTGTATCTCCTCAGGAATGAGTTGTGCAGGAGCTACTACTTCTTCGCATTTTACCGAAATATGGTTTTCTGTAATATGGTACTCCTCGTTGAATAGAGCTTCGTACTCTTCGGTTAGTTTAACAATGTCCTCTTTATCTTCGGCAGGGATTGTTATGATAGCGTATGCTTCACGAGGAATAGCATTGCGCATATTACCTCCGCACACCTCGGCAAGACGAGCTTCGTATTGCGAAACGGCTTCTTTAAGGAAACGGAAAAGTAGTTTGTTGGCATTGGCACGACCAAGGTTAATTTCCAAACCAGAGTGACCACCTTTTAATCCGTTGACCGTAACTTTTAGTGCAATATCATCAACAGGAAGTGCTACACCTTGATATTTCCAACCTATAGTAGCATCGATACCGCCGGCGCAACCTACATAAAGTTCGCCAAAGTCCTCAGAGTCCATATTGAGGAGTAGCTTGCCCTGAAGGAAACCTTGTTTCATACCGAAAGCACCAAACATACCAGTCTCTTCATCGGCAGTAACAAATAGTTCGAGTGGACCGTGTTGGATAGTTTTGCTTTCGAGAATAGCCATACCGGCAGCTACGCCTATACCATCATCGGCTCCAAGGGTAGTACCATTGGCACGAACCCATTCGCCATCTATTATTGTTTCGATTGGATCTTTTTCAAAGTCATGAACTTTATCGTTGTTCTTTTGTGGAACCATATCCATGTGGGCCTGCATTACAACAGGTTGTACGTTTTCTTTACCGGGAGTGGCAGGTTTACGTATAAGAATGTTGCCAGCTTCGTCGGTGATTGTTTCAAGTCCAAGTTCTTTACCGAAATTGACAATTACCTCAGTAATTTGCTGAAGGTGATGTGATGGGTGTGGTACTGCACAAAGTTTGTGGAAATTGGTCCATAATGCTTGTGGCGCCAATTCGCAAATACATTTAGCCATAGTTTATTGGTGTTTGATATTTTTGAGGTTAATATTTCGAGTGTGTTTTGTATAGTTTCAAATTGTGGGGACAATGATAGTGAAAGATGAGTGGAGAGTTAAACTTGTTTGAGCTATTCCTCTGCTGCATCCTATCTTAGACTAAGTGCAAAGGTAGTGAAAGTTGAGCGAAGAACAAAATAAAACTTGTTTTATTTTAGTATGTGTAATTCAAAGCGCAAATATTCCACTTTGGAGTGTTCGGAATGTCTATTTTTGCACTTTGAAATTCTGATATTTACAAAAAAACTCTCTAATGATGTATTAGAGAGTTTTTCTGTTGACTGATTTGTGCTGAATATAGCTATAATTAAATGTTGCCTCACTAGGATTCGAACCCAGACAAACAGAACCAGAATCTGTGGTGCTACCATTACACAATGAGGCAGTATGTGGTGTGCAAGCTAAAAAGAGTGTGATAAAAAGTGCATAATTACCAATATCATTACTCCCTTATTTGCGAGTGCAAAGGTACAAAAAATTTTGATACGTTGTATCTTTTTCTGTGAAAATTTTATACGACTTTTTCTACTATATTTAGTCTGCAAAATATTATTTGAATTAAGGCAAAATCTTCCTTTACTACATAATATCTCTATACGTCAATTATAAATAAATCACTTCTGGGTAGATGTTGATGGAGAAGCGTGTGGCTATGAGTGTTTGTATATGAGAGGCAAGGACGGTTATGTCGCTGGCTGTAGCATTGGAACGATTTATGATGACAAGAGGTTGAAGTTCATACACTTGTGCGCCACCGAGGATGTGTCCTTTCATACCACATTGCTCTATGAGCCATGCTGCTGGAATTTTTACCATACCATTGGACGCTGGGTAGTGTGGCATAGTGGGGTATGTGGCAAGGAGCGACTGGTATTGAGCTTCAGTAATAAGAGGGTTCTTGAAAAAACTGCCAGCCGAGCCAATTTCCGCAGGGTCGGGGAGTTTTGTGCGGCGGATGTCGGTAACAAATTGTCGGATGCGTTGTGGTGTAAGTGTATTGGTTTCGGCATTGAGCGCACTAAGTCCTGCATAGTCTAATTGTGGACGAGGTGAGCGATGTAGATGATAGTTTACTGCTGTAATGATGTAGCGGTTTGCCCATTCGGTTTTGAAACGTGAATGTCGGTAGCCATAGTCGCAGTCGGCAGCTAAAATTGTTTTTTGTGAAAAATCGGTACGATCTATTACCTCTACTGATACAATAGAGTTGCAAACTTCAACACCGTATGCACCTATATTCTGTACTGCCGAAGCTCCCGCCTCTCCTGGTATATAGGACAGGTTTTCTATTCCCCATAACCCTTTAGTGGCAGCATCGGCACAAAAATCGTCCATTACCACACCTGCACTTACGTGGGCTATTACCTCATCGTTATTTAAATTTGAATATTCTATATTCTTAATATGTGAATGAAGTATTGCCCCATCGAAATTTTTGGTAAAAAGTATATTACTGCCACCACCTATATGGTATAGACGTGTTGTGCGACCTATGTCGGACTTTAGAAAGGCTATGAGTTCGTCAATAGTGTCGTATTCCACAAAGTAACGTGCTGTAGCATTGATGCGGAACGTGTTGTGATGAAGTAGCGAAAAATCGGAAAGTATAGTCATTAAGGTATTTATTTTGTTATTAGTGTGGTTATATATAAAATTTATAAATATACCATTTATGAATATTCTTCGACATCGGAGGCAGTTATGGTGTCGGAGCAGAGGATTAGTAGGCGTTCGACAACGTTGCGAAGTTCGCGTATATTGCCACGCCAAGGGCGAGTTTTCAGAGCGTCAATAGCATCGGGTGTGAAACGTTTGGGTGTGTGTCCTTGCTGGGCTGATAGTATTTCGTTGAAATAGTCAACAAGTAGTGGTATGTCGGATGTACGTTTAGATAGTGGGTCTACGTGGATAGGTACTACATTGAGGCGGTGGTAGAGGTCTTCGCGGAAGTTGCCTCGGTCTATTTCTTTGAGCAAATCTTTGTTGGTAGCAGCTATCACCCGTACATCAATGTGTATTAGTTTGTCGCTACCTACTGGGGTGATTACATTTTCTTGAAGACAACGCAGTATTTTGGCTTGGGCAGCAAGGCTCATATCGCCTATTTCGTCGAGAAAAATAGTACCACCATCGGCTTGCTCAAATTTGCCAATGCGACTTTTTATAGCCGATGTAAACGCTCCTTTTTCGTGACCGAAGAGTTCGCTTTCGATGAGTTCAGATGGAATTGCAGCGCAGTTGACTTCTATAAATGGCTTGTTAGCTCGTGCCGATGATAGGTATATCTGTCGTGCTATAACCTCTTTGCCTGTACCATTGTCGCCAGTTATTAGTACGCGTGAGTCGGTGTGGGCTATCATATCCATTATGCGACGTACTTTTTGTATCGAGGGCGATTGACCTATGAGGTCGTATTGACCTTGAATTTTCTTTTTTAGCGATTTTGCTTCGTTGGCAAGTGCATAGTGTTCGAGAGCATTGCGTACTGAGAGAAGTAAGCGGTTGAGGTCGATAGGTTTTTCAAGAAAGTCGAACGCACCAAGTTTAATGCATTCTACGGCAGTCTGTATGTCGCCATGAGCAGACATAATGATAACTGGAGCATCGAACTCCATTTGTTGTAGTTGAGTGATAAACTCAATGCCAGTCATTTTTGGCATTACTATATCGCTAAGTATTAGGTCGTATGTTGACGACTTAATCAGTTCAAGTGCTACGGTGGGGTCGGCTGCAGTGTCGGCAATATATTTTTCGTTTTCAAATATTTCTTTAATCGTGCTGCGAATATATCGTTCGTCATCTACTATAAGTATTCGTGCCATATCGAAAGTTATTTTTTATCGGTCTTAATAAGTGCGGCTGGTTTTTGTTGGAGTAGAGGTAGTTCGTTGATGTCCCAATCCTCTTCTACGTCCCAAAAAGCCTTTAGTTCTATTTCGTATGGAAAGTAGTGTACCTCTTCGGGTTGTTGTCGGTCTTTGTATGAGCCAGTATCCCACATACCGTTGTGGTTGTCGTCGAAAAAGAGTCGAGCCCAATAAGTGCCAGGGGTTAAATGTTCGATAGTGGTGGTGGCTTCGGTGGTAGGTATGTTGAGGACTACTTTGTCCGACTTGTCAAGCAATTGTATTACTTCGCTTCCACGATAGTCTTTGATGGTAAATATTATTTTGCCATACTCTTCGAGCGATTTTGTTGTGATTTTAAGTTCTATTTTGTCCGAAACAAGGCTGTCTAAGTTGATGAAATATGCAGAGTCGAGTGTTAGGTGGTACGATGTTGCAGGCTCAAAGTTGAAGTCAAGCGTGAAGGTCATACCTATAGAGTCGGCACGAATGATGTTTGCTTTTATGGGTGTGAATATGGAATCTTTCACTAATTCGAGTTGGAAGTTAGCTGTGTCGTTTATAGTAGCAGGCGTAGGCAGAGTAATTGTAAGTTGGCGGAAGTAGTCGTATTTAGTCGAAGCATTGCTCTTCACTTCGAGGCTTTTGGGTTTAACTGGTCCTTTTTTCTTGGCATTGGCATTGGTTTTTGGTTCACGATAGGTGAGTGTTAAAGTGTCGACAGAGGTATATTGGGTATCAAGATTTATTCGGTAGTATGTTAATTGCAAACGTAGGGTGTCGGTTGCTATCATTGCCGAGTCGGTGAGCCAGTAGGTTAGAGTGTCGGTTGTGGCATTTTTTTGCAAGAGGTAAGTAAAGCAGCTGTCGGGAAAATCGAGTGGACATAATTCGGGCAATGAGTCGCATGGTGAGGAAAACATCAGAGAAAATGAGTTGCGCACTTTGCGTTCGTTGCGAGTGAGGTAGTGGCGAAAGTCTTTTTCGACAAAGGAACGAAGTATTATTTCGTTGGGAGTAAAAGTGGTATAGTGGCGTGAGATGATGGTGTCGATTAAAAATTGAGAAGAGTCCACAACTTGCGTTATAGAGTCGACATAATAGTCGCCTATGGTGTCGAAAACCGAATGAACTTCGGCCTCAGGAGTATAAATGCTATCTAAAAATGCTATTTGTTCGGTGGGTATGTCGAAACGATAGTTGTTTCCCATATCCTTTAGCGCAAATATGCGATAAGAGCCAGTGGCTATATTAGAGATGCAAAATTCACCTTTCGAGTTAGTTTTGGAAATACGTGAGAAAGGTATTTTGGTAAAAGCCGTATCGGTAGTATCGCTGTGAATACCAAGGAGTATGCCAACGACTGGATTTAGTGTTTCGGCATCAATTACTGCACCGCACATCTGTAACGAGTCAATATGATCGCCAGTAGAAAAACCAATGCTTAATCCGTCCAATTTGTTGCCTTCGTTGTTGTCGGCAATGGCATCTGTAAAATTTATCGTGTAGGTTGTACTGTCAATAAGGTTGTCTTGCAATTCTACTTTTATTTTATGGCCCAAGGCTTTAATTTGGGCAGGAGTAGATTGTGGGGGGGATATAATTACTTTTTCAAATGGACTCTCTATTTTAACAATTTCATCGAATTGTAGTTCAAGAGTTTTTGTTGTTACATTTAGTGAGTTGTCCGTTGGGGTGCATTTAAGTAGGCGAGGTGGGGTTACATCCTTTGGACCACCTTGCGGACCTGCACCACGATTGGCACACGCTGCGGCAATCATCAGCGAAATGGTGGCGATGATGAGAATAAATATATGTGGTCGGTGATATGTGTGCATATAGTGTATAATGTGTGAGCGTAATGTTTTATCTATTAGTGCCGTTTTGTGGATATTGTGTATGTGTCGCCTGGTAGTTGGAGTAGTAGGTCGTCAAATACCATATTAGTTAGTAGGGCAGAGGTGTGCTGAATTGGAAGACCTATAGCACGAGAGATAGTGTTGATATGTAGTGGTTCGTTTTGCAGTAAGTTAATAACTTGTTGCTGTTCTGGCGGTAGTGGTTCATCGTCGAAGAGCGATTGTTGTGTGGCTTGTGGAGTTGGAGTATCCCATTTTAAGAGGTTTATAACATCTGTTGCCGAGGTTATGAGTTGTGCTTTGTTATCTCGTATTAAGCAGTTGCATCCTTCCGAAAATTCAGCTCCTATGCGCCCGGGAAATGCAAAAACATCGCGATTATAGTCATTAGCTATACTGGCAGTGATGAGCGAACCTCCCTTTCGAGCCGACTCCACAACTATAGTGGCATCGGTTAAACCAGCGACTATACGATTGCGTTGCACAAAGTTTTGAGGGTCGGGACGAGTGTTTGTGGTGTATTCTGTAACTACACCACCGCCATTGCGACACATATCGCTTGCTGTATTGCGGTGAGATGGTGGGTATATAGTATCCAGTCCGTGGGCTACTACACCGATTGTTCGTAATCCGCAACTTAAGGCTACACGGTGTGCTGTAATGTCAGTGCCATACGCCAATCCACTCACTATAATAGTATCGGGGGCGTTAGATGCAATGTCGGCAACCAATTGTTTTGTAAGGTCACTTCCGTATGGGGTAATACGACGTGTGCCAACAATGGTTAGCATTTTGGCAGCGTTGAGGTCAATATCGGCTGTGTGAAAAAGAACAATTGGGGCATCGGGGCATTGTGCTAATCGTTTGGGGTATTTGGCATCTTGAATACTTACTGCGTGAATGTTATGACGGGCCATTTGCTCTATCTCTTTTGTGGCACGTTGTAAAGCAGCAGTTTGGTAGCCACGGTCTGAAAGATATTTTCCCACATTCCCCATTGTGAGTAGTGTAGCTGGGTCGCTTTCAAATACAGCACGAGCCGAGCCAAGAGTGTCTATGATAGTGCGTGCAGTACGATGACCTACCATAAATATATGGGTCAATGCTATATTATATAGTAAATCATCTGACATAGAGTAAGTTTAATAAACAAGATTAAGCTAATACTAATTCTTGTATTTGCGACGTTCGGCTATTTGTACAGTTAGTATGCCTGCTAAGAACACACCGAGAATAGAACCAATTGTATTTGCTAAAGCATCCATCCAATCGAATGAACGATATGGTATAGGCCATTGAACGAGTTCTAAACAGAGACCATATATGGAGCAAAAGAGAGCTGTAGTTATGTATTGTCTCTGAGAAAGAGGGTGACGTAAATGGTATGTAGGCTCGCCAATAGCTATGGCAGAAAGAATAGCGTACATAACGAGATGTACCACTTTGTCCCAACCGAAAAAAGTGGGATGTGGTATGTTTTCGCTTATATATGCTACTGATAGTATTGTTACGCAAGAATATGCAATAATGGTGAATATATGTGTTTTAATGCGATATGACATTGTGTGAGTTAGAATTCGGAAGTGAAGTGAAAACGTATTTTAGGAAAATCGGACTGAGCCATTTGGAGCAGATATCCACTTTCGGCAAGGAATACGTCGCGACCATCTTTGTCTTTGGCCATATATTGGAATTTGCGGCGACGGAAATTATCTATTTCCGAGGCATCGTCACTCTCTATCCAGCAAGCTTTATATAGCGATAGCGGTTCCCAATGACATTGTGCTCCATACTCGTGCAGCAGACGATATTCGATAACCTCAAATTGGAGTTGTCCCACAGTTCCAATAATTTTGCGATTATTGTTTTGGTGCGTAAATATTTGTGCCACACCCTCACCCATTAATTGGTCAAGACCTTTTTGGAGTTGTTTCGACTTCATTGGGTCGGAGTTTTCGATATACTTAAACATTTCTGGTGAGAACGATGGTAAACCTTTGAAATGTAAATCTTCACGTTCGGTAAGTGTGTCGCCAATCTTGAAGTTACCAGTATCGGGCAAACCCACTATATCGCCAGCGAAAGCTTCATCTACAGTCTCTTTTTTTTGAGCCATAAAGGCTGTAGGTGCAGAAAATTTAAGTTGTTTGCCCAAACGGATATGCTTGTATGGAGCATTGCGTTCAAATCGTCCAGAGCATACTTTGACAAAAGCTATGCACGAGCGGTGGTTGGGATCCATATTTGCATGAATTTTGAATACAAACCCCGAGAATGGCTCTTCGTATGGGCTTACTTCACGCTCTTCGGCTTTTACAGGTAGAGGGGCAGGTGCAATGTCTACAAAGCAATCTAAAAGCTCTTGTACTCCAAACGTGTTGAGGGCAGAACCGAAGAAAACTGGAGCAACATTAGCAGCCAAATAGTCATCTACTGAGAATGGATTATAAACACCATCTATCAACTCTAAGTCGGAACGAAGTTGAGCGGCATCGTCCTCACCTACCATTTTGTTGAGTGCATCGGATGTAAGGTCTACGGCTACAGTTTCGGAAATACGCTGTTTATTGGGAGTATATAGATTAAGGCGGTCTTGATAGATATTGTACACGCCTTTGAATTTCAAACCTTGATTAATAGGCCATGAAAGTGGACGGACGGCAATGCCAAGTTCAGCTTCAAGTTCGTCTAAGAGATCGAACGGATTTTTACCCTCACGGTCCATTTTGTTGACAAAAATCATTACAGGTGTTTTACGCATTGTACACACTTGCATTAATTTGCGAGTTTGTGTTTCTACACCTTTTGCGGAATCAACTACTATTATTACACTATCTACAGCTGTTAGTGTACGAAAGGTGTCTTCGGCAAAATCTTGGTGACCAGGAGTATCAAGAATGTTAATTTTGAAATCTTTGTATTCAAAACCCATCACAGATGTGGCTACAGATATACCACGTTGCTTTTCTATTTCCATCCAGTCAGATGTGGCAGTCTTTTTAATTTTGTGCGATTTTACTGCGCCAGCAATATGTATAGCACCTCCAAAAAGGAGTAATTTTTCTGTTAAAGTAGTTTTTCCTGCGTCAGGGTGTGAGATAATAGCGAAAGTGCGTCGGCGATTTATTTCCTGTTCGTATGCCATAAAGTGTTGATAGAGTGATTGATTTAGGTGGAGTATTCTTACCCCACCAATTGTTACATTACTTATTTACCCAAGGTAACTATTATTTTACAAAGGTAGTGAAAGTTGAGCGAAATACAAAGAGTTTACTCTGTTGTATTTCCGATGCGCATCCAATCAAAGCAGTAGTAGATAAATTTTAACTATTTTCGGATGCTTACAGTATATGTCATAATAAACAATAAGCAGAATTGAACTATTAAGTGCTCAATTCTGCTTATTTGTTTATTATGGTGCTGCATTTTTATACCATTAGTATTACTTGTCACGAACAAGTACGTCTTTGAATTGTCCTGAAACAATTTCGCCAGTTAGGTTGTTGAAGTTAGTAGTGTAGAAGAGGTTGAGTGTGTCGTTTGAGACAAATTTTGCACCCACAGTGAGTGGCTGGTCGTAGAGTATCCAAGTAATGGTGTTGCCCTCGCTGTTAGAGTGCCATTCAAGGTCGTAGGTATGTTCAATATTGTCTACCAAGCTGTAATAGGTAGATGTGCCATCTTCTTTGTATTCGAAGTGCGAAACATCGGTTACACCTGTGGTAGCTGGCATCCATTCGCCATCTACATTTTCGTATGTGTTGTCGAGCGACCACTTACCTACGAGGGTTTCGATAAGGTGCTTCGGTGCATCGTCTGAACGAACTAATGCCCAACGATAGTTGCCGTCTACTACTGCATTATCCGATTCGGGGTCAATGGCCTCGTTGAAACTAATTTCAAGGCCTGTGTCGGTTAGACTAAATACTTGCGAAGTGCTTTTGCCAATAGTGATAGTTTTTGCATCTTCGTCTACCGACCAAGTTTTTGCATCCGAAGTAATGCTACCATCTGGCTCGGTAAGTACTATGGTTGCATTACCATCGTGGTTAAGAATAATAAGCTGGATAGAGTTTGACGAAGGAGCATATTCCACCCATTCGCCATCGGTCTGTTCGTAACTTTTGTTTAGCGACCAACGACCTATTGCGTTTTCTTCGATAGGACTCAGTATGGTCTGTTTGTTACTATGTTTACATCCAGTAAACAAGACTCCTGTCAGTGCAAGAGAGAGGAGAAGAAGTGTAGATTTTGATTTCATATAAGTGAATATATAGTATTTTGAATATTAGTAATATACAATTGTATGTTGTTTGCGTTTTCAATTTGCAAAGTAACTGAAAAATAATCATATATCAAAATTTCAGAGTATAAAAATTTGAAAATCGACTCAAATAAAATATCCCATATAGTATGTCTGTTGTTTTAGACAAGCTACATGGGATATTTATTTGTAATATTATAGCTCTTAGTTGTGTGCTATAATAGTATTTCCAGTTGTAGATTTTCGATTAGAACTCTACAATAGTGTTCCAGTTATGAGTATCAGGCTCTTCACCATATTGGATAGCGCGGAGTTTGTTGTAAAGCTGAGTGCATTTTGGCCCTGGTTTGCCGTCTTTACTGATTTGGTAGATACGATTTTCGTCGATGTCGACAATTTTCTCTACTGGGCTGATAACAGCTGCTGTTCCACAAGCACCTGCCTCGTCAAACTCGGCAAGTTCTTCAATTGCTACGTGACGACGCTCAACAGTCATACCAAGGTCTTCTGCCAATTGACGAAGACTCATATTGGTGATTGATGGGAGAATAGAGTCAGATTTAGGAGTGATATAAGAGTTACCTTTGATACCAAAGAAGTTGGCAGCACCGCACTCGTCAATATATTTCTTCTCTTTAGGGTCGATATAGAACACTGCCGAATAGCCTCTATCGTGAGCGTCAACAGTGGCAGTCATACCTGCTGCATAGTTACCACCAACTTTGAGGTTGCCAGTACCAAGAGGAGCTGCACGGTCGTATTTACGGCTAAGCATAAATGGAGTAGTTTGGAAACCGCCTTTGAAGTAAGGACCTACTGGAGTAACAAATACTACAAATTCGTAGTCAGATGCTGGTTTTACACCAACGAGAGGAGTAGTACCGAAAAGAACTGGACGGATATAAAGTGAAGCACCAGTCTCGTAAGGAGGAATGAATTTCTCGTTTAGTTTAACTACTTTGATAATAGCCTCTTCGAATTTCTCAATTGGGAACTCTGGCATTTTTATACCACGGCAAGAGCTTTGCATACGTTTTGCGTTCTCGTTTATACGGAAGATACGTACTTTACCATCTTTGCCACGGAAAGCTTTCATACCTTCGAAACACTCTTGAGCGTAGTGAAGAACAGCTGCAGAGATGTGCATTTGCATAGTAGCTTCTGCGTGTACACGAAGTTCGCCCCAAGCACCATTAGTGTAAGTGCAACGAACGTTGTAATCTGTAGGCATAAAACCAAATCCAAGGCTTGCCCAATCAATTTTTTGTTCCATGATTGTTTTTTAAGATATTATGTTAGTTGATATTATAGTTGACTTCTAAAGTTGATTTGCTATTTTTTGTAGATAAAGTCGCGATTCGTTGCCCATATTAAAGAGCAAGTCGATGATGCTAAGATTGGGTGTAAAACCAAATTTTTCGCTGAAAACTTGGTAGTACGGACACTCCAAAAAACTATACAAAGATACATTAAATTTTTTAGGATTTATCACTTCTCGGCAATCATTTCGTCCTTCTATGTGATAATCTATATACTGCTCTGATATAGTGGTATTTGTGTCGGTGTAACCCAACTCAAAGAGTATAAATTTCTGTATTTCTAAGTCGAATTGGGCTAAGGAAGTCCATTGTTGCTGGTAAAAAGGGCGCAATTCGTCACGATAATACTGATAAAATGGTGTTGAACGATAGGCTGTTTCCATCGAACGCCAATGCTGAAGTTGCCAATCAGAGTGTGTAGATATTTCGATGCCTTTTATTGCTGTTTTTTCGTTTACTGCCACTGTGGGTATACTAAGATTTTGTATGCCCGCCGATGATACGATAGATGTGCGGTTGGTGTAGTTTTGTCGAGAATAGAAGGAGTGTATGTCTATGATGCAGTGACGGCTAATAAGGTGTGCATAGTAGAATATGTTGCCTAAATAGGTGAGTGGCAGTATGGTTGGTGTATTGGGTGTCATTTAGTAATTTGTAACAATGTTGCTTTGTTTATTTTTTTTCGTTCGGTGTCGAATATCCAGCCCCATTTGTTGAAATAGCGGCATATATTTACAATGTGTATCCATAACATTTGTAAACTATGGTACGATGCTTGACGGTGGTGGTGCGTAATGTTGACTAATGGGTAGTAGATTGTGCGGTAGCGTGAGTGTAGTCGTCTGGTGAGGTCAATATCTTCTGGATACATAAAGTATCGGGTATCGAAAAATCCTATCTCTTTTATTGCTTGGCAACGAAGTAGCATAAAGCAACCAGAAAGATATGGTACATTTGTTGGACAATTGTCGGGTAACGTGTGTAACTCGAAATATGCAGTACGTTTCTGGTTAAGTGCTTTAGGTAGAAAACGGCGGACGAGTAGGTCGTAAGGGGTAGGTAGTAGTTTGGCTAAATGTTGTTGACTACCATCGGGGTATAGCACTTTGGGCATAACGTGTGCTACATCGTTGTGTTGGTCGAGGTAATTGATTAGTGTTGATATGGTGTGCGAGGTAACTTCTATGTCGGAATTTACAACCAAGTGGTATCTGTAACCTTTATCTATTGATTTTTGTAGTGCAATGTTGTGTGCTGCACCATAGCCCAAATTTCTATTATTAAAAATGTAGGTTGCTGGTAAAAACATAAAAGCCTCTGTCTGTATCTCCGAATTATCAATAAGCCATATATCGCCCACTCCTTCGCATTGCCTTAGCGAGGCAACAATACATCTTACCTCTTCAGCAGGGGTGCGATATAAAACTATTGATACAGAGGTTGAGGACATATAATTACAAGCTTAGGTGTTCTTTGGCTTTATTTATGGCTGCATGTACTACTTGGTCCATATTGTAGTAGGTGTATTCGGCAAGTCGTCCACCGAAAATGAAGTCCTTGGTTTGAGAGGCAAGTTGGCGATAGCGGAGATAAAGATTATTGTTTACAGCATCGTTAATAGGGTAGTATGCCTCGTCATGTTTAGTCCACACTTTTGGGTATTCGCGAGTTATTACGGTTTGTGGTTGAGTGCCAAACTCGAAATGTTTGTGTTCGATGATGCGTGTGTATGGCACATTTTTTTCGGTATAGTTTATTACTGCATTGCCTTGATAGTTTTCTACATCAAGTAGCTGATGCTCAAACACAAGGCTGCGATATTCCAATTGCCCAAAGCGGTAGTCGAAATATTCGTCAAGCATACCAGTGTAGACTGTGGTGCGAGCTATATCGCTTAGTGCGGCACGTTCGCTTTGATAGTCTACGTTGAGTTGTATTTCGCAATCTTTTAATAGTTTGTATATAAGTGGATTGTATCCACCTTCGGGAATACCTTGATAAGGGTCATCGAAATAGTTGTTGTTGTAGGTAAAGCGCAGAGGTAGGCGTTTGATTATAAAGCTTGGCAATTCGCTACATGGTTTTCCCCATTGCTTTTCGGTATAGCCTTTTATGAGGCGTTCGAATATGTCAAGTCCTACAAATTTAAGGGCTTGTTCTTCAAGATTATGTGGTTGTATTTGAAGATAGTTTTTGCGTTGTTCTTCGATTTTGCGTTTAGCCTCGGCAGGGGTTATAGTTCCCCATAATTGGCTGAACGTGTTCATATTGAAGGGCAGGTTGTATAGCCGTCCTTGGTAGTATGCAAGTGGTTCGTTGGTAAAACGATTAAAGCGTGCAAACCTATTTACAAAGTTCCACACTTCGGCATCTTTGGTATGGAATATGTGTGGTCCATATTGGTGTACATTTATGCCTGCAATATTTTCGCAATAGGTGTTGCCACCTATATGAGTGCGACGGTCTATAACTAAACATTTTTTGCCGCTTTGAGTGGCAACGTATGCAAAAACAGCACCATAAAGACCAGCACCAACTATTAGATAGTCGTATTTATAGTTTTTCATCTTGATAGTCGAAGTTTATTTACGATATTTTATAAACCCACGTATTGCCCATTGGCAAAGGTAATAAAGGCTACGTATTAAGCCTAATTTTTCTACTTTGTAGTAGACGTTAAATTGAGGCTTTATTACTTTGCGTTTGTTGTGTGAAACGGATTGTGTGAAGATGCGGTACGAGCCTATGATTTCTTGATTGCCCCACGCTTCGCCACAATGTTTTATAATTTCGAGCCAATAAATGTAGTCGTCACGGAGTGAGCGAAATTCTTCACGCAGATATATTTTGCCATAGAGCGAAGTATCGTAAAGTCCTGTAAGGCACGAGATAGAACAAGTTTTTAATAAATCGGTATAGGTTATGTGTGGGGGAACAACAAAAGGTGTTAAACATTCGCAATTATTTTCATCAATACGTTTGTGTGACCCATACACAAGAGTAGCATTGTGTGTGTGCATAAGGTCTAACTGCGATTGGAGGAAATGAGGTTCCCACAGGTCGTCAGCATCGAGCAAAGCTATGTAACGCCCTTCGGCACGATGTATGCCATTGTTACGTGCCGAAGCCGAACCGCCATTGGGTTGGCTATACACTTTAATACGAGGGTCGCGAGCGGCGTAATCAAGAGCTATAGCCTCGCTATGGTCGTTCGAGCCATCGTTTATTATTATCATTTCCCAGTGGGGATATGTCTGAGCCAATACGCTGTCAATAGTTTGAGCAACAAAGCGTTCGCCATTGTATAGTGGGGTGATGATAGATACTAATTGGTCGGTCATAGATGTAATATGGTGGGGGATATGCAAATGATAATATTTATGCTTTACGATACATATATTTTAGCTTGAAAATAGATATGGTGTATAGTGTTACTATTCTACTCCATATTTTGGCAAAAATTGAACGTTTACTTCTTGATAGTAGGTTGGTAGAGATATTTGTAAATGTAGAATCGTGTCGGCGATATAAAAGGTATGGAGTATTAATAAATTGAACTTTGCCTATAGCATTAGCCACTAATCCTATCCAGATGTCATGCCCTATTTTAGTTTTAGGCGGAAAGGGGATGGCTGCATTGTATATTTTGCGATTAAAAGCCATACAAGCTCCAAAATAGGTGCTGTTGATGATATTTTTGATTATTCCTTTGCCGGAATGATAGTATTCAAAGAATGAGGGTATTATAACGTTGAGGTTTTCATCGACTACTGTCGAATTTGTGCAGACAAGATCTACTTTCTTAAGCCAATCGAGGCAACAATCGTATTTGCCTTGTAGCCACACATCGTCTTGGTCGGAGAGAAATATGTAGTTGCCTTTGGCTTGTAGAAGGGCATTCTCGAAATTTCGTATTATATTGTGAAACCCTCCATTTATTACCTTTATTCGTGGGTCGGCAATGCTATTTATAACTGCTATAGTATTGTCGGTAGAGCCATCGTCCGATATTATTACTTCGTCGTCTGCTGATATTTGACACAGTATAGAGTTGAGCTGTTGGGCTATATAGTTTTCGCCATTGTATGTGGCAATGCAAACAGATACCATAGGTGGGTAAATGAGGTTTTAGTTTGTAGATTTTGTAAAAAATAGTATTAACGAATAGTGTATTTTGGTTAGGAATATTTCCAGTCGGTTGTGAAATATGTTAGGGTATGATTTGTAAATTTGGTCTGTTTCTCTAAGGACTCTACCGAGGTTAAATATTTTTTTTAGTGGGTTGTGTGTGTATTTTACAGCTCCGAGAGTGTTGCTGTGGTGTTGGCGGTATAGTATGGTTTGTTCTTGGAGTCCACATACTTTGCCTTTTCTACAAACGGCAGCTGCAATCCACGCATCGTGCATCATTATGTTTGCAGGGAATGGTAGCACTATATTTCTACTTGCCCTATTTATCATTATTGTACAACCTGTAGCACTATTGCATATAGAGAGTAGACGAGGATTGGGGTCAAGAAGTTGCGGTCTGATATTAGTGTAGTGCCAAAAACTTTGGTCTATGATATTTTCTTGTTCATCTACAACCACAAGGTCGGTATGTACCATAAGTGGAGTGTCCGTGCCGTAGAGTCTCTCCAATTCTACTATTTTGTTGTATGTGTTAGATATTTTATTTGGTAGCCAAACATCGTCTTGATCGCAAAACATAAAATAACGGCAGTTGCTATCGGAGGATGCTAAAAGGAGTTCGAACGATTTTATTACGCCAATGTTATGTCCCGATGATTTGTCAATAGATATTTTGTCTGGGTGGCAACTTGCATAGTCGGATATTATCTGCATGGTGTCATCTAACGAACCATCGTCTCTTATTGTCAGATGCCAAGAAGTATAGGTCTGAGAGAATAGGCTATCCAATTGGCGGCGAAGATATTGTCCGCCATTGTATGTCGATAGGATTATCTCTATTTTTTTCATTCTATGTGGTTGTTGTTAATGCCTTGGTCGAAATATTTATCCCAAAATAGTTTTGCAAGGTTCATTTGCCTTAAGCGAATTTCATTTTTATCCGTAGTTACCAATTCAAATATATTGCTATAATTGTGTATGCGCTCAGTTTCGTTGTTATGCTGTACAAGTGTATATGTAAAACGTATTGTATATAGTATTATTATCAATGCTGCAACATCGTATATAAGTTTCCTATAAGGAAAATGTTTTTCCCCTTGAGTAGGATGATGTTGTACTGCAGTAAATATATATGCTACAAGAATTGGTGTAAAGTATGGACGTAATCTGTTGAGAAGATAATAATATTGATATAAACAGCATATTATCAGTATACCGAGTACTATTATTCCACATACTTTTGACCATTTATTTGTGGTAAATTTGCTAAAATATTGGATTACTACTAAGCTAAAGAAATATACTAAAAATATTATTTGGTACTGCTTACCCACAGATAGGTGGAGTTTTATGGAGGTTAAAGTGCTATTACTGAATGGTAAATAAGATATTATCTGCGAAGTGATGTTGGTTAATGGCAAAAAAAGAGCTATTAATAATACTACTCCAAGTACTTGGTATGTTGTTTGTTTAATCTGTTGCTTTTTGAAAAATAGAGCTATTAAAGTAAGTGCTACAATAAATAAAGCTGATTTGTGAAACAAAACAGAAATAAGCATATATGCTATACCCTTATAGTAGTCCTTATTATAAAATGATATAAACATAAGATAGTATGCCGAAACTGACAGACATTGACGATACGCTGTGTAATTTATCATACTATCAAGTATCACCACTATCATCAATGCAAATGTACGCTTATGTTCTATTATTGACAAAACTTTGTGTATAGCATAGAAATAAAAAAACTGTACTATGGCGGTCATTGCCCAAAATGATAGACCAAATGTCTTTAGTATGCAGCAAAAAACACTATATCCTATTTCAAACCGAGTGCCAGTTAGAACTGATGTGTCACCATTAATTAATTCAAAAATATTTGGGAGAGCTTCGTAATGTGGTACGTACGTGTCTATATCAACTCCATAGTAGTATTTTATAGTGAAGATAAATGCTACTATCGCAAGTGTCAACTGATATATAGTTTTTTCTATCTTAGGGGTGCGTGTGGTCATAAAGTCCGACACGCCACCTATGATAAGAATAATATATGCTATTGAAATTAGTGACATTTGTAGAGTGATTTGTGTATATAGGGTGCGTGGTAATAAAAAAGTCCGAAAACCCACAGCTTTCGGACTTTTTTGTACAATATGAAAAGACTTATCGCTATCGTTGTTGTTTGAAAGTTGTCGGTCTTTTCTTTTAGAGGAAATCCCCTCGCTGTTGAATGAATTATTCGGCAGCAGGTGCGTTCTCTTCTGCTGGAGCTGCTTCTGCGTTTTCTGCTTCGGCTGCCTCTTTTGCTGCTGCTTCAGCTGCAGCAAGTGCCTCAGCACGTTTTTTAGCTACTTCCTCAGCTTTTGCTTTGTTTATTGCAACTTCTGCTTCGTGACGAGCTTTTGCTGCTGCCTCGGCTGCTGCTGCTTCTTTGTTTACAATAGCCTCGGTAGCTTTGTTTTTGGTAGCTTTCCAAGCCTCGAAACGTTTTTCAGCTTCTGCCTCGTCAAATGCGCCTTTGCGAACACCGCCTTGGAGGTGTTTCTTAAGCATTACGCCTTCGTCAGAAAGAATGTTGCGAACGGTGTCAGTAGGTTGTGCGCCTACATTTACCCAATAGAGTGCGCGATCGAAATCAAGAGTTATAGCTGCTGGATTCACGTTAGGATTGTAAGAACCAATGCGTTCGATGTAACGACCATTACGTGGAGCGCGAGAATCTGCGATAACAATGTGGTAGTAGGCATACCCCTTACGACCGTTGCGTTGCAATCTAATTTTTGTTGCCATTTGTTTTTTTTGTTTTTTGTAGGTGTATTCTAAGTAATTACACCCTTTGTTAATACCTAAAATGCTTTTTCACGAAAAGCGGTGCAAAGGTACAACTTTTTATTTAGATAGCCAAAATATTGAGCATCTATTTTTTTTATGCCTATTATTTGTACTTATTTTTTACACAAAACCCACGCTTGTCGTCCTTGCTCGGTGGCTCGTATGCTATCTACGTATGTGGTTGCCTCTTTATATGTGGCAAAACGTCGTGCAGATATACGATGTTTGTTGTTTGTGGATATTATTTGTAGCTCGTTTGCATTGTAATGCGTTTGTGTGGCTATATATTGTTGCGCTTTTTCTTCGTTAGCTAAACTTGCTATTATAATGTGATACCTACCTGTGGTTTGAGTGCTTGAAGCTTGAACTTCGGCAATGGGTTCACTAATAGATTTTGTTGGTTCGGCGATAGGTTCTGTAACAGCTACTTCGTCAACATTGATTATAGGTGTATCTATTTGTTGTGCTAAAGTAGTATGGTTGTTTTCAATGATAGCAATATTATGCATCGTTGTTGAGTTGCTGATATTGCGTATTGTGTCGAAACCTATTGATGCACTATATTTAGTGTCGGATATTTGCTGTGGAATGAGTAGAGTAATTAGCGACACTATGGCTATAGCAGCGGCATAGCGGAGTATGTTGGCAGAGGTGTGGGGTAGTTTAATGACGATAGTTTTTTGCTCGTCATCGGAATGGGCGGCAATTTGGTGTGCCAAATTAACAGCTCGAAGTCCATAATTGTCGGGGATAAATGTGGCATTGGAGCATTCGAGCCAGATAGTACCATTGTTATGCAACCGCATTTCGCCTATCTGACCAAGTGTGTAATGACCTTTATGGTGTATGATAGAAGTTATTTCGTTGACATCGGCTGTTATTCTGTCGAGAGATTCGGTATAGCTGATCCGTAACGAGGTCATATATTTTTCACAGAGAAGACCATCGTTATAGTTGAGAAGGTGGTTGAAACGTACTTTTTTTGTGGGTGGATAAATGGTATTGCCTACAACGTGTGCAGCTTCGCGGTATGTAATGAACCCTCCCAAACCCGGTACGATCACGCAGTCGTGCTGTATGATTAGTTGCTCTATGTGTTGTGATAATGAGTTCATTAAATTGTTAATTGTGTGGTTACTAAAGGTAGGTTAATGTGTTGTCTTTTGTTTAGGGCTTTAAATACAATCAGAAATGCAAAGGTAGTGGTTTTATTCGATACTCTCAACAGTCTTCGGTAAGAACTATCAACAAGTTTTCAACAAATGTTTTTTGAGAGTATATTTTTGAGATAGGTCAAACACATTTTGCTAATCTGAAAATAAATTATTAAATTTGCAGATTGAAACAAAACTCTTTATGTTGAGAGTTTGTAACTATAAACCGATTTTAAAAACAACTCTATAAAGAATATGAACATACGTAAAATGATAAATGCTGTCGTTGCGTTGATGGTGGTGATAGCTGTAAGTGGATGTAAAATACAAAATGCGCCGGGTGCATACGAGCCTGCAAAAACTAAAATAGAGGTAGGTAGTTTGGAACCGGAGAAACGAGGCATTGAAAGTGGGGAGAAGTCTGTTGACCCAACGCCAAAACCTGCACCTATAGTGATTGAACCAGTTGTTACTGAGGATAAAAAGGAAGTGCCTGTTTATGTAGAAGAACCTGCAATAGTACAAGAAATAGAGGTTGTAGAGACTAAAAATGAACAGACATTGCCCGAAAATGTACGTACCGAATCGTTTACTTTAGTTGATAAGGCAGATGTAGTGATGAAACGATATAACCTAGTGATAGGTAGTTTTGGACAGAAGAATAATGCTCAAAATCTTCAAAGCCAGATGCGTCCACAGTACGACCCTATGATTGTTATCAATGAGCGTGGGTTGTATCGTGTGATACTTATATCTTATGATACTTACGATGAGACACGAAAGAAAATAGAGACTCTACGTGATCAATTTCCAGATGCATGGGTACTTGTGCAAAAATAAGTGAAGATAAACAATATGAGTCAGACGTGTAGATTAAATATATTAGGTAGTGGCTCGGCTCTCCCTAAAGCCACAGCATTTCCTACATCGCAGATATTAGAGATGCGTGGACATGAATTTATGATAGATTGTGGCGAGGGAGCGCAAATACGTATGAGAGAATATGGCACAAAATATTCTCGTATAAACCACATATTTATTTCGCATTTGCATGGCGATCATTGTTTTGGTTTGCCCGGTATGATATCATCAATGGCTATGCTTGGACGTACTGCCGATATAACCATTCACTCGTTTGTCGAACTGAACGATATTATGGGACCGTTGTTCGACTTTTCATTGTCGGATTTCCCATTTAAGGTTATAATTGAGCCATTTGAGAAAGAGACAACCGATATTATTTTTGAGGACCGCTCTATTGTGGTACGAACCATTCCTTTACAACATAGAGTGCCTTGTAGCGGTTTTCTTTTTGAAGAAAAAGAGGGAGTGCGACACTTAAATAAACGAATGATAGATGCCTACGAAGTGCCAGTGCGTGAATACCAAGCTATAAAAAGAGGTGCCGATTTCGTAACTCCCGAAGGTGAAGTGGTAAGAAATAGTCGTCTAACATCAGCACCAACGCCAGCAAAGCGGTTTGCATATATGTCCGATACTATATATTCCGAGAAATATTTGGATATGGTGCGAGGTGTAGATTGCTTGTATCACGAATCTACATTTTTGTCATCGGACGGCGAAAAAATATTGGCCCGTCAACATTCGAGTGCGCAGCAGGCAGCAATATTTGCCAGGAAAGCCGATGTTAAACAATTGATTTTGGGTCATTACTCCGCTCGTTACAATAGCGTTGAGCCTTTTTTGCAAGAAGCAAGAGAAACGTTTGCTAATACCGAAGCAGCTCGTGACGGTGATATTTTTGATTTTTAGAAAGTTAAAGATGCGAAAGATAGTAATATTTATATTGACACTACTCTTTTTTTCGAGCACAGCTATGGCACATAGTGTCAAAGAAGCCGAAGCTATGTTTAATAGTGGCGATTACGAACGTGCGTACGATGAATATGAATATTTGATGAATAACAATAGTCGCGACTATACCCTGAAATTTAAAGCAGCACGATGCCTTGTGCTGTTGAAGCGTTACAACGAGGCTATACCTTTGTTTGATTTGTGCTTGAAAAAGAAGATGTATAAGTCGTACTACTACCTTTACGAGTCGTACTTTGCCTTGTATCAGTTCGATGAAGCAGCCAATGCTATAAAGCAGTATATGAATGAAGTTGAATTGGATAACGAAGCAAAGGCAATATCAATGCAATGTTTGACCTTAGCAAACGAAGCTAAACGTATGCTCGAAGCTACTGATGGATTGGTGGTAGTGGATAGTGTGCGAGTGCCGAAAAACGATATTCTTTCGGCATACCCATTGTCTTCGGCATTTGGTAAATTGTATTATACCGAAAACGATTCAATTGTTCAGACAATAGGTTACGAAACTGGGCGAGGTGATAAACGAATAGAAACTCGTGTTGTTGATGAACGAAAAGTGTTAATGTTGGCACATAAATTAGTGGATAAATGGAGCGAAACGCTATGTTTGTCAAAAAAACTAAATCAATATACCAATTGTAACTATCCATATGAGATGCCTGATGGAATTACTCTATATTTTGCATCAAACGAACCAACTGTCTCGTTGGGTGGATACGACATATTTATGTCGCGAATAAGTCAAGGAGAAAAAGATTACACCGCACCACTTAATATTGGTATGCCTTACAATTCTCCAGCTAACGACTATCTCTATGTAGTAGACGATATTGACAATCGAGGTTGGTTTGCTACCGACCGCCGTCAACACCCCGATAGTGTGATGATTTACGAGTTTATTCCTGACAAGGTGCAGAAGTTGTCCGACACTATTGTAGGTGAACAGCGTTGCCAGATAGCACAATTGTTTGAATACGAAATTGCCAATATAGCCGATGTCTTCAATAAAGACGTATCATCATCGTATGACGATGGTAATAAAGGAGAAACGATAAATTTTGTAGTGTCGGACAATGTAATTTATCGTTTTGTCGATGAGTTTATGAGTAACGAGGCTAAAGAACAATTCGAAGTGTATCAGTTATTGTTGAAAGCAAAGACAACTAACGAAAGACTTCTTGATGGCAAACGACGAGAGTTTGACGTATCGTTTGATGAAAAAGATAGGACAACATTACGTGCCGAGATAGTCGCTATTGAAGAGAAGATGTTTGAACAAGAAGCAGAAATTAAATCGTTGGTGCGAAAAATTAGAGTATTAGAACTTGAAGCCTTAAATAATTAAGCTTTATGGATATAGCATTAGTCATTATATTTTTGTTGTTGGGCATATTATTTTTTATGCTTGAAATATTCTTTCTGCCAGGAATTTCTGTAGGAGGAGTGGCTGGTACTGCGTTTGTAGTAGCAGGTGTGTGGTATGCTTTTGCAAAATTAGGAGTGTTGGCAGGGTGGCTAAGTGTATTAACAGGGTTGATAGTTTTTGGCTTAGCAATTTGGCTTTTTTTGAAAGGAAAGGTACTCGACAAAATGTCGCTTACTACCAATTTAGGAGCAACCGAAATTGACCCTTCACGAGCTAAGTTAAAAGTTGGTGACGTTGGAACAACTATTAGCCGATTAGCACCAATGGGAAAAGTTCTCTTTGGCGATGTTGAAACCGAGGTGAAAACTCAGGCTGAATTTGTTGATGCGGGATGCGAAGTGGAAATTATTGAGTTCGAAAACAATATTCTCACAGTTAGACAACTTAATAAATAATAAGTTACTAATATTTATGGTTGGTATTCAACCTAATTTATAGAATAAAACTTAAATCTATAATTTGTAAATAATCAAAATTTCTATCGATATGACAGTAACATTTGCTATTGTTGGTATAGTATTGCTAATACTATTATTAGTATTATTCTTTTACTATGTACCATTTCTACTTTGGCTATCAGCTAAGGTATCAGGAGTGAATATTTCACTCATCCAATTGTTCCTTATGCGTATAAGGAAAGTGCCTCCCTCGGTTATAGTTAATGCTATGATTGAGGCTCACAAGGCGGGTCTTAGCAATATATCGCGCGACGAACTTGAAGCTCACTATTTAGCTGGTGGTCATGTGGTACGTGTAGTTCATGCTCTTGTGTCAGCAGCTAAAGCCAATATCGAACTATCGTTTAAGACAGCAACTGGTATTGACCTTGCTGGACGTGATGTATTTGAGGCTGTACAGATGAGTGTAAATCCGAAAGTTATTGACACTCCTGTAGTTTCGTCTGTAGCTAAAGATGGTATTCAATTGCTTGCCAAAGCACGTGTAACAGTACGAGCTAACATTCGTCAGCTTGTTGGTGGTGCTGGTGAGGAGACAATTCTCGCTCGTGTTGGTGAGGGTATAGTGTCGTCTATAGGTTCGAGCGAGACACATAAGTTGGTACTCGAAAATCCCGACTCTATATCTAAATTAGTACTAAGCAAAGGTCTTGATGCCGGTACAGCTTTTGAAATATTGTCGATTGATATAGCCGATGTCGATGTAGGTAAGAATATAGGTGCTACTCTTCAGATAGACCAAGCCGAGGCCGATAAGAATATAGCACAAGCTCGTGCCGAAGAACGTCGTGCTATGGCAATAGCTCTCGAACAAGAGATGAAAGCTAAAGCACAAGAGGCTAAAGCCAAAGTTATTGAAGCAGAGGCTGAAATACCTATGGCTATGGCAGAGGCATTGCGCAGTGGAAATCTTGGTATAATGGACTACTATCGTCTACGCAATATCGAAGCCGATACCACAATGCGTGATTCTATAGGACGTCCTCAACAACCAACACCAAATAGCGGAAAGTAGTTGATAAATCTTCCTAACCAAAGTGAGCAATTCCTATTAATTTCGGAGTTGTTCACTTTTTTTATTGCTATTAGTTGTATAATCCAAAATAATAGCGTAACTTTATGACTATAAAATACATTAATATTAATCTGCCTTTTGTGGGTGTTAATCTACTATTTATGAGCTATTTAATGTTTGATAGAACTTTGTTGACGAATTTGGAACGTTCGTTGGATAAAGAAATGTTGCGTACTAATAGGGCAGGAGCATATTCAAGTACTACAATTGTCAACTGCAATACACGTAAATATCACGGCTTGTTGGTTCTGCCTGTGCCTCAATTGGATGACAATAACCATGTGTTGCTTTCGTCGTGCGATGAGACTATAGTTCAGCATGGTGCAGAGTTTAATATTGGTATGCATAAGTACGAAAACGACTATTATGCTCCTCGCGGTCATAAATATATAAGAGAATTTTCGTTAACCTCCGAAGCAACCACGATATATCGTATTGGTGGAGTGGTACTTCAAAAAGATAGAGTTTTTATTTCGGGCGAAAATCGTATTTTGGTACGCTATACGCTACTTGATGCTCATTCGCCTACATTGTTGCGACTACGTCCGTTTTTAGCATTTCGCAATGTCAATGAATTGACTTCTGAAAACACAAACGCTAATACCAATTATGAGCTTGAACCCAATGGCGTGTCGTTTTGTATGTACGATGGGTATCCCCGTTTAGTAATGCAAACTAATAAGCAGTCTACTTGGATATCAGACCCTCATTGGTATAAAGGTATAGAATATGCAAAAGAGCAAGAGCGTGGATATGAATATAAAGAAGATTTGTTTGTGCCAGGCTATTTTGAGTTGCCAATTAAAAAAGGAGAATCGATAATTCTTTCAGCTGGCACTGCCGCCGTTATAACTCGAAGTTTGAAAAAAGCTTTCGACGATGAACTGTCAGATAGAATTGAACGTACCGATTTCAAACATTGTTTGCTAAATTCGGCAGAGCAATTTTATAGTCATTGCGATAATAACGACTATATAATAGCAGGTTACCCATGGCTCAACTATCGTGCAAGAGACCAATTTATATCTCTTCCCGGTGTAACTTTAGCCGCTGGTAATATAGATGAGTATCACAAGGTTATGAACACCAGTATTAAAGCAATCCGTGAATATATTGGTGGCGTTGAACAGACAACTTTATTAAAAGAGATAGATGCCGCAGATACATTACTTTGGTTTGTGTGGACAGTTCAGCAATATGCTATATATCGGGGCGAGGAAGAAGCTATGGAAAAATATGGCGACATTGTTTTAGAAATAGTTGATTACATACGTAATCAACGTCATAGCAATCTTTTCTTACACGACAACGGACTACTTTATGCAAATGGCGAGATAATACCAGCCACATGGATGAATGCTATGGAGGGCGTGTACCCTATAACTCCTCGTACTGGCTATGTTGTTGAAATAAATACTCTGTGGTACAATGCTTTAATGTATGCATCGTCAGTAGCTAAAACAAAATGTCAGGAAAATGTTTCGGGTATGCTTAGTTATCAGGCTATGATGGTTAAAGATGCGTTTTTAGCAACATTTTGGAATGGACACTATTTGTACGATTTTGTAAATGGCGATTACAAAGACAAGGAGGTTCGCCCAAATATGATACTTGCCGTATCCCTTCCATTTTCACCACTCGGTAGAGATGAGCAAAAATCAGTTGTAGATATAGTGGTTAGAGAACTGCTAACTGTAAGAGGTTTGCGCACATTAAGTCCTAAGAGTGGAATGTATCAGCCATTTTATGTTGGTAGTCTTCGTGAAAGTAATCGTAACTATCATAATGGACCAGTATGGCCTTGGCTTACAGCACCATTGATCGATGCATATTTAAGAGTGTATGGTAAGAGTGGAGTATCGTTTGTTAAACGAATAGTGGCAGGTATGGAACCCGAGATGAAAGAGTTAACTCTTGGCACTCTTTCCGAACTATACGATGGTAATCCGCCATTTAAGGGGCATGGGGCTATGAGCTATGCTATGTCTGTTGGCGAATTGCTTAGAGCATACTATGTTGTTGAAAATTTCTCAAAAGAGTAAATGGGAATTGTATAATTTATGATTAGTATTATCAATAATTTATAGGATATCCATAAAGTACTAACCTTTAATTATCTTTAAATCTAATTGGTCTATGAAGGCATTAATGTTTGGATGGGAGTTCCCTCCACATATTTTAGGAGGATTGGGAACTGCGAGTTATGGTTTAACTCGTGGTATGAGTTGTCAGCAAGATATGGATATTACTTTCGTTATACCACGTCCTTGGGGTGATGAAGACCAATCTTTTTTGAAAATAATAGGTGCCAATTCAGTGCCAGTGGTGTGGCGCAATGTAGATTGGGACTATGTAAATAGTAGGGTAGCAGGACGAATGTCGCCCGACTTTTATTACCATTTGCGCAATGGAATTAAGTACGATTTTACTCGTATTGGTACTGATGACCTTGGTTGTATTAATTTTTCGGGGCGTTACCCCGACAATCTGATGGAAGAGATTTCAAATTACGAAGCAGTGGCAAGTGTTCTTGCCCATTCGTTAGATTTTGATATTATCCATTCGCACGATTGGTTGACCTATCCAGCAGGAATATTTGCAAAACGTATTACGGGTAAACCACTTGTTATACATGTACATGCTACCGATTACGATCGCAGTCGTGGCAATGTAAATCCTGCCGTATATCGTATTGAGAAAGAGGGTATGGACTTTGCCGACCATATTATAACAGTCTCTAATCTTACACGACAGACTGTTATAGAAAAGTATCATATTTCGCTCGATAAGGTATCCACAGTGCATAATGCTGTTGACCCACTAACTTTTGTGGACGAGTTGCATAAAACCGAACGTAAGGACAGAATAGTTACATTTTTGGGACGAATAACAATGCAAAAAGGACCTGAGTATTTCGTTGAGGTTGCAGAAAAGGTGTTGCAAACTACCAGTGGAGTACGTTTTGTAATGGCAGGAAGTGGAGATATGATGAATAAGATGGTAAGGCTTGTAGCTAAAAAGGGTATAGCCGACCGCTTCTATTTTACAGGCTTTCTCAAAGGACGTGAGGTTTACGAAATGCTTGCAAATAGCGATGTGTATATGATGCCTTCGGTATCAGAGCCTTTTGGTATATCACCTCTCGAAGCTATGCAGTGTAGTGTGCCAAGCATTATTTCGTATCAGTCGGGTTGTGCCGAGATACTTAATCATGTGGCAAAGACAGATTACTGGGATATAGATGCAATGGCAGACTATGTTCATGCTATAGTGAAATATCCTGCTATGTATAAAGCTTTAAGGATAAATGGAAAGGAAGAGGTTGATAATATAAAGTGGGAGGATGGAGGTAATAAAGTAAGGGCTATTTATGATCGTTTGGTGAAATAGCAATAAATTCAAAAAATAGAGATGACACCCGAAACAATGATTGTTGTTTCGGGTGTCATCTCTATTTTTTGATGTTATTTGATCTTAGGGGGGCTGACCCTATTTGTCAAGTCGATAATGGTTAGTTACCCATTTCGGAGATGAATTTTATGCGAACAAGTCGTACTTCTTCTTCGGTGTACTCATTCACGCCGAGATGGCTTAGAGCATCTTGAATGTTGTCGGTTTTAGCCTCGCTTCTAAAGTAGTCGAATATCTCGTCTATTTGGTCGTCATCCATTATACTTTCGAGGAAATAGTCGATATTTAGCTTAGTTCCTGAGTAAACAATAGCTTCCATATCGTCTAATAGGTCGTAGAAGTCAATGTCTTCGAAACGTGCCCATTCGTCCAATTCCTTCTTATTATCGATAGCTTGAATTATGGCGAGTTTCTGTATGGACTTGTTGGGTTTTGTCTTTACTCTTAGGTCTTCGGGGCGTTCGATGTCGTTATCGGCTACGTGACGACGTATAAGGTCAACAAACTCCTGTCCATAACGATTGGCTTTGCCTTCGCCTACTCCTGGTATGTTTTGCAGCTCTTTAATATTTATAGGGTATGCTGTTGCCATTGCTTCGAGCGATGGGTCTTGGAAAATGACAAAAGGAGGAAGTTCGAGGTTTTTTGCTATCTTCTTTCGTAGGTCTTTAAGCATAGAGAATAGCACTGGGTCAACAGCACATGAGCCAGTTGAAGGTTGTGGTGTTGGTTCCGACTCATCGGGAAAGTCGTTGTCTTTCGATACCTTAAAAGATACAGGGTGGTTGACAAATTTTTTGCCAGAGGCGGTTATTTTAAGGATACCATAGTTTTCTATATCCTTATCGAGGTATTTGCTGATTAAAGCTTGGTGTATAACGGCAGGTAGAAGTTGTTTTTCATCGTTTGATATAGAGTCGAATGTTTCCAATTCGTTTAGTTTGTACGCTTTGACATCGGCACTCTCTTTTCCTGACAATACATCAATAATAACTTCAGCTTTGAATTTTTCTTTTGTAGCGATGATTGTTTCTAATACAGCGCAAAGTAAATCTTTTGTTTCCACAAGTTTTTTAGGGTTTAAGCAATTGTCACAATTTCCACAGTTTTCATGTTCGTAAGTCTCACCAAAGTAGTTGAGCAATATTCGTCTGCGGCACATTGACGACTCAGCGTACGCTGCTGTTTCGGCAAGTAGTTGACGACCTATTTCCTGCTCACTTACAGGTTTGCCTTGCATAAATTTTTCTAATTTGTCGAGGTCTTTTTTACTATAGAATGTAATGCAGTTTCCCTCACCACCATCGCGACCAGCACGACCAGTCTCTTGGTAATATCCTTCGAGGGATTTAGGTATATCGTAGTGAATTACGTATCTTACATCGGGCTTGTCTATTCCCATACCAAAAGCAATAGTAGCTACTATCACTTTTACATCTTCCATCAGAAATCTGTCTTGATTTTCGCTGCGGACTGCCGAGTCTAATCCTGCATGGTATGGCAATGCCGATATGCCATTAAGGCATAGTACGCTTGCTAAATCTTCAACCTTTTGACGACTAAGACAATATATTATACCCGATTTGCCCTCTTGTGTACGGATATATTTTATTATCTCTTTGTCAACTTGGTCGGTTTTTGGACGTATTTCGTAATATAGGTTCTGTCGGTTGAATGACGACTTAAACAGAGTGGCATCGGTCATACAAAGGTTCTTTTGTATGTCGTGCTGCACTTTGGGTGTAGCAGTAGCTGTAAGAGCTATTACAGGGGCAGTACCAATGGCGTTTATTATTGGGCGTACACGTCGGTATTCTGGTCTAAAATCGTGTCCCCACTCCGATATACAATGTGCTTCGTCAATGGCATAAAACGAAATCTTTACATTTTGGAGAAATGTTATATTTTCGTCCTTATTGAGCGATTCGGGTGCAACATACAGTATCTTGGTTTTTCCTGCAAGAATGTCGCTTTTTACATCTTCTATGGCTGCACGTGGTAGCGAAGAGTTTAGGAAATGAGCAATACTATCATCATCAGCAAAACGTCGCATTGCATCTACTTGGTTTTTCATCAAAGCTATCAGAGGAGAAATAACTATTGCAGTACCTTCCATAATTAACGCAGGCAACTGGTAGCAGAGTGATTTTCCTCCACCAGTAGGCATTAGAACAAAGGTGTCTTTGCCATCTAAGATGTTTTGAATAATTTTTTCTTGATTACCTTTGAATTTGTCAAATCCAAAATATTTTTTCAATGCAGGTGTTAGTGTTGCTTTTGTTGTCATAGTAGTATTGATTTTGAGGGCTTACTATGTATGCCTGTTTGAGAATACAAATGTATAATCTTTTGTTGACACTTACAACATTTTCTGCAATATTATCACTTATTTTTCTGCGTAATATTTCAACTATTCTATGTGATTGATTTTCAATAAACAACGATTTGTTGAGAAGCGTTTGTAGATTTATTATAGATTTTATAAGACATTTTTAAGTACAAAACCGAAGAATTGTCGTTCTCTTAGGCAATTCTTCGGTGGTTATGTGTGATGTATTTTTCAATTGGTACGAGTGCCAATTGCGCATCGTTTTATTTTAGAACTTCTTTTAATTGTTGGAGTGAACCACTCGGTCGTGAAGTTCGGAGAGTTTGGCTTTGTTCCAACGATCGGTCGTGCCTACAAGATAGCCCGTAATGCGTTGTAGTCGGTCAATATCGGTGCTACCACATTGTGGACAAGCGGTCAGTCCTTCGGTAGCATCTTCATAGCCGCATGCCATACAGCGGTTGCGGTTGTGATTAACGGAGCAGTAGCCCATATTGTAGTAGTCCATAAGGTCAACAATCTGCATTATCGATTGTGGATTGTGTGTGGCATCGCCATCTATTTCAACATAAAAAATATGTCCTCCTCGTGTTAAATCGTGATATGGACCTTCGACTTCGGCTTTGTGTTTAGCAGAGCAGTGATAGTACACAGGTACGTGGTTCGAGTTGGTGTAGTACTCTTTATCGGTTACGCCTTTGATTATGCCAAATTTCTTTTTGTCGTATTTGGTAAAACGACCAGAAAGACCTTCGGCAGGTGTAGCAAGAATGCTGTAGTTGTGCTGATATTGTTCGCTAAATTGGTTGGCACGATCACGCATATATGTCACTATGCGGAGTCCTAAACGTTGAGCTTCCTCGCTTTCACCATGGTGATGTCCAGTGAGAGCTATTAAACACTCGGCAAGCCCAATAAAACCGATACCTAATGTACCTTGATTTATTACACTCTCTATTGTGTCGGTTGGTTTGAGATTTTCAGCCCCATTCCAGAGTGTCGACATAAGTAGCGGAAACTGCTTTGCAAGTGCAGTCTTTTGAAAATTGAAGCGGTTGTGCAATTGAAGTGCGGTAGTTTCAAGCACTTTGTCGAGTTTTGCCATAAAAGTGTTAATGCGCTCGTCTTTATTGACTATTTCACGGCATTCCAACGCTAATTTTACTATGTTTATAGTGGTGAAAGAGAGGTTACCACGTCCTATAGAGGTCTTTTCGCCAAAGCGGTTTTCAAAAACACGGGTGCGACAACCCATAGTGGCTATCTCGTAGCGGTAGCGTTGTGGGTCGTTGGCTTGCCAACGTTCGTGAGTGTTGAAAGTGGCATCGAGATTTACAAAATTAGGGAAGAAACGTCGTGCGCTAACTGCTGCAGCTAACTGATACAGATCGTAGTTGCGGTCGTCTGGTAAATAGTTAACTCCTCGTTTTTTCTTCCATATCTGTATCGGAAATATGGCAGTGCAACCATTGCCTACACCGCGATAAGTGCTTCGGAGTAGCTCGCGAATTACGCATCTACCCTCTGCCGAAGTATCAGTGCCATAATTTATTGAGCTAAATACCACTTGATTGCCACCACGAGAATGTATAGTGTTCATATTGTGTATAAATGCCTCCATTGACTGATGCACACGTGATACTGTTTGGTTAATAGCGTGTAGTTTTATACGCTCTTTGCCCTGTATGAGTGTAAGGTCGGAAGTGTCGTAGTCGTCAATTTCGACATCGTATAAGTCGTGATAGTCGTCATTGAGTATCTCTTCTAATTTTTTTACCTCTTCAATATATGTTTTGCGTACAAAAGGAGCTAAATAAAAGTCGAATGCAGGTATAGCTTGTCCCCCATGCATCTCATTTTGTGCAGTTTCCATACTTATACAGCCCATAATGCTGGCAGTTTCTATGCGTTTAGCAGGGCGGCTCTCGCCGTGACCAGCTACTAATCCTCCATTGAGTACTTTATCTAATGGGTGTTGTACGCATGTTAGCGATTTGGTGGGGTAGTAGTCTTTGTCGTGGATATGGATATAGTTGTTGTTAACAGCCTCTTGAACCTCTTCGTAGAGCAGGTAGTCATCAACAAATGGTTTTGTAGTCTCAGATGCAAATTTCATCATCATGCCAGCAGGAGTGTCGGCATTCATATTGGCATTTTCACGAGTTATGTCGTTGCTCTTTGCATTGATTATTTCGAGAAATATGTCGCGAGTGCGAGATTTGCGTGCTATAAGGCGTTTGTTGCGATAAGAAATGTAACATTTTGCAACATCTTTGCGTGACGATTTCATCAACTCCATCTCTACCATATCTTGTATCTCTTCAACGCTCATTTGTTCTTTGCCTCGATATGATATGCGGTCGGCAATTTGGTTTAAGATGGTTTCGTCTTCACCCTGTTCGGTGTTTAGCATTGCTTTGCGAATGGCAGCTTTAATCTTTTCTTCGTTAAATCCTACTATTCTGCCGTCACGTTTAACTACTGTCTGTATCATATCGTATTGATTGTTTGGGAGTTTTTGAGTAATTGTTTGGTCAATTTTCGATACAACAAAATTAGAATATTATTCCGAAATGGACAAGTTTAGAGTGCTAATATTATATAAAGTTATCAAGTAATATTTCTAATTAGCTGAAAATTAGCGGTATAATTTTAATGCTGTGGTAAAAAGTTGTCTGAAAGTGTGTGTTGTTGTTATGTTGAGGTTTGTGTAAAATAAAATCTTGTGATTGCATAAATGAAAAATGCAATCACAAGATTTGAATTAGTATGTTATAGATTTATAAGTTGAAAACTTATATCTGGGAGTTTACATATCCCATTGTTCTATAGAACCCATCAACTCATCGAAAGTATGTAATTTGGCTTTGCCTTGTACTTCGGTTATTTGGTTGGTTACAGCTACATCGTAAGTTTCGCACTCAACGTCACGAATTACACCCATAGCTATAGGCATATCCGGACCTTCCATAAGAGCGAGTTTTAGATGAAGAGTAGTATCTTCGCAGTGTGCATCGTGAACGAGTATATCGCTTTCTTTTACACCATTTTCGCCTATGGTAACAACTTTCAAATTCCAACCATCAAGTACAAGTCCTTTATTACGATCTTTACCAAAAATCATTGGTTTGCCATGTTCAAGTACGATAGTACGCTCTGCACGATCTTCTTTGGTGGCTATGTAGTCATTGTTTTTGGCATTGAAGATAACGCAGGTGGTCAAGAACTCACAAGCAGAGTAGCCTTTGTGAGCTTCGGCAGCTTTGAGTACCATATTAGATGTAGGAAGATCAACATCCATAGCGCGGGCAAAGAATGTGCCACGAGCTCCCATAATAAGTTCTGCTGGACGGAAAGGACGCTCAACAGTGCCGAAAGGCGACGATTTGCTGACAAATCCTTTAGGCGATGTAGGTGAATACTGACCTTTGGTCAAACCATATATGCGGTTATTGAAGATGATAAGGTTTATATCTACATTGCGGCGTACTGCGTGGATAAGGTGGTTGCCACCAATAGCAAAGCAGTCGCCATCGCCAGAACACTGCCATACAGAGAGTTCGGGGTTAGCTACTTTTACACCAGAGGCGATAGCGGCACCACGACCATGAATGGTGTTGAAGCCGTAGGTACTCATATAGTGAGGTAGGCGAGAAGAACATCCAATGCCCGATATAACAGCTATTTTGTGGGGTGGAATGCCTATTTCTGCCATTGCTTTTTGCAACGAATTAAGTACTGCGTGGTCGCCACAACCTGGGCACCAGCGTACATATTGGTCACTTTTATAATCTTTTGCTGTGTACATGGTTCTTTCTAATTAAAGTGTTTTGAGATATTCTACTATTTGACCTACATTGAATGGCTGACCTTCAATCTTGTTGAATTGATAATAGTTGCCAGGAACTTCCGAACGGAGGTAAGTAGCAAATTGTCCTGAGTTAAGCTCACACACTACCACTTTTTTGTATTTCTTTATAACCTCAGCAGTGTTTTTAGGTAGTGGGTTGATATATGTGAAGTGTGCTAATGCACAAGGGTGTCCATCGGCATTCATAGTGTTTACAGCCGAGAGAAGGTGTCCGTGAGTAGAACCCCATCCTATAACAAGCATTTCGGCAGCTGCATTACCCTCTACTGTAAGTTCTGGTATCTGGTTAGCTATTTGTGCCACTTTGCGAGCGCGTGTTTCAACCATAAGTGCGTGGTTTGCGCCATCAGTCGAGATTGAAGCTTTTTTAGCATCGCGTTCCAAACCGCAGTTGCGATACTCATATCCTTCCATACCTACTGGAGCAAGGTAGTGTACGCATGACTCTTCATCACGGGTTACAGCATTGTAGTTGCCTTTGTGTTCGGCACGAGCCATAGCTGGTTTAATTTCAGGAAGTTCGGCAAGTTTTGGAAGACGCCATAGTGCAGAACCATTGCCAAGATAGGCATCTGTTAGGAGTATGACTGGTACATTGTTTTCTAATGCTATTTTAGCAGCTGAGTATGCATAGTCGAAACAGTTGCCCGAGTTGCTTGCTGCAATTACTACGCAAGGACATTCACCATTACGTCCGTATAGTGCTTGCAAGAGGTCGGTTTGTTCGGTTTTGGTAGGAAGACCAGTCGATGGACCGCCACGCATAACGTCAACCACAACAAGAGGAAGTTCTGCCATTACACCAAGTCCGATAGCTTCCGATTTCAACGAAAGTCCAGGTCCTGAAGTACTTGTAACTGCTAAATCGCCAGCAAATGCAGCACCAAGCGAGGTACATACACCTGCTATCTCGTCCTCGGCTTGTACCACTTTTACACCCATATCTTTACGAGCTACAAGTTCGTGCATAATATCGGTTGCTGGAGTGATGGGGTAGCTACCAAGATAAAGCTCTTTGCCAGCTTTGTGTGCAGCTGCTATAAGTCCAAATGCAGTAGTTTTATTACCAGCTATAATAGTGTAGCGACCTTTAGGAAGTTCTTCTGAGCGGTTTACTTCAAAGGTTGATATGTTGAGTGCTAAGTTGTTGCCATAGTTAAAACCATCGGTAAGCACTTTGGTATTGGCTTTCAAAAGGTCCGGTTTTTTGCCAAATTTGTTGCCAAGGAAGTGAATGGCTTGTTCTAATGGACGATTGAAAAGCCAGCAAATAAGACCGAGTGCAAACATATTTTTGCAGCGAACGGCAGCTTTATGATCCATACCAAAGTCTTCGAGACTTTTTACTGTCAACGAAGTTAATGCTACTGGTATTAATTGGATAGTCTCAGACAAGCCGAGTTCGGTAAATGGATTTTCGGTAGTATAGTTGGCTTTTTCTAAATCTTTCTCTCCAAATGAATCGGTATCGAAAATCAGTACTCCACCTTTTTTTAGTACGTTGTAGTTTACTTTTAGTGCAGCAGCATTCATAGCCACTAATACATCGGCTTCGTCACCAGGGGTGTGAATGCCTGAGCCTACGTGAACTTGGAAACCTGATACTCCGCCTACTGTGCCTTGAGGAGCGCGCATATCGGCTGGGTAGTCGGGAAATGTGGCAATTTCGTTACCTAAGATAGCCGATAGGTTGGAAAACAATGTTCCTGTGAGTTGCATTCCATCGCCAGAGTCTCCGCAAAAACGGATTACAACATCTTTGCAGATGGATTTTTCGTTTGAATTCATTGCTAATTTTTATTTTTAGTGTATTCTTATAAATTCGTTTTTAAGGTCAAAGTATATATTTATAGAATCTTCCTATATGTAATACCTTTCAAATAATGTGTGTTTTCTATAGTTTTTATTCTACCAATTTGCGGTAGCGTATGCGTCGTGGTTCAACATCGCCCATACGTGCTTTTTTGTTTTCTTCGTATTCGCTGTAAGTGCCTTCAAAGAAAAAAACTTTAGAGTCGCCCTCGTATGCCAATATATGTGTACATATACGATCAAGAAACCATCGGTCGTGAGAAATAATTACCGCACAACCTGCAAAATTCTGAAGTCCCTCTTCTATTGCACGTAGTGTGTTTACGTCTATATCGTTGGTAGGCTCATCGAGTAGCAATACGTTGGCTTCGCTCTTAAGAGTAAGGGCTAAATGTAGCCTATTGCGCTCTCCTCCAGAAAGCACTCCGCAGAGTTTTTCTTGGTCGCCACCAGTAAAATTAAATCGGCTTAAGTATGCACGAGTGTTTATCTCTCTGCCACCCACTCTTATAAATTCAGTTCCACCCGATACCACTTCGTAAATAGATTTTTGTGGGTCAATATCTTTGTGCATCTGGTCTACATAGCCAATCTTTACTGTTTCGCCCACTTCAAAAGTGCCTTTGTCTACACTCTCCATTCCCATTATCATACGGAATAGGGTAGTCTTACCTGCACCATTTGGACCGATAATACCTACTATTCCATTAGGTGGTAGCATAAAGTTCATACCCTCAAAGAGTAGTTTGTCGCCAAACGATTTTGCCACATCGGTGGCATTAATAACTTTGTTGCCAAGACGCGGACCATTTGGAATGAATATTTCCAACTTTTCTTCACGAGCCTTTTGGTCTTCGTTCATCAAAGCATCGTATGAATTTAGACGTGCTTTTCCTTTAGCATGTCGAGCTGAGGGTGCCATACGTATCCATTCAAGTTCTCGCTCCAATGTCTTGCGACGTTTGCTTGCTTGTTTTTCTTCTTGAGCCATACGAGCAGTCTTTTGGTCGAGCCAACCAGAGTAGTTGCCTTTCCATGGAATACCTTCGCCTCTGTCGAGTTCCAATATCCATCCTGCTACGTGGTCTAAGAAATAGCGGTCGTGGGTTACAGCTATAACTGTACCCTTATATTGTTGCAGATGTTGTTCGAGCCAATCTATAGACTCTGCGTCTAAGTGGTTGGTAGGCTCATCGAGAAGTAGCACATCGGGCTCTTGAAGCAGTAGGCGGCAAAGAGCCACACGGCGACGTTCGCCTCCTGATAGGTTACTCATTACGGCAGTCTCTTCTGGGCAACGAAGTGCATCCATTGCACGCTCCAATTTGGAGTCGATATTCCACGCATCGTGTTGGTCGAGTTTCTCTTGTATTTCGGCTTGACGAGCAAGAAGTTTGTCGAAATCGGCATCGGGGTCGCCAAAAGCTTCGTTTATCTTTTCAAATTCGGCAAGCATATCCATTATAGGTTGCACGCCCTCTTGCACTACCTCTTTAACTGTCTTGTCCTCATCAAATTTAGGCTCTTGTTCAAGATAGCCCACGCTATAACCTGGAGAAAACACCACTTCTCCTTGGTCGGGTTGGTCGATACCTGCTATAATTTTCATCAGGGTCGATTTACCCGAACCATTCAGACCTATGATGCCTATTTTTGCCCCATAGAAAAATGAGAGGTAGATATTTTTGAGTACTTGTTTCTGTGGGGTGAACGATTTACTGACGTTCACCATCGAGAATATTATTTTTTTGTCGTCTGCCATAGGTGAAAAACAAAATACTCCTTTGCTTTTTATTTTGTAAAAATCAAAGGTCGTTTCTATATTTTAATAGCTATCTGTTGCACGTTTTTATGATAGTAATATGTTGATTGTTAGGCTGATTATTGATCGTCGCTATGCCTCTGTTATTACTACTTGGTTACTTTCAGATTTGAATGTTGCAAAGGTAATGCTTTTTTTTGATAGTAGCTGTATGTTGTACAATATTTATTCCCCTTATTCCCCTTATAGAATTGAAGTTTTTCTATCGCCTCAAAATTATACGTTGTTTGTACGCTCACTTCGTGAAAGAATTTGGATGCTGTCGGCATAAATTTCGTAAATGTAGCGACGTATGCCCGATTTGTCATCGTAGACACGACTACGAATTTTACCTTCGACATATAGTTGTGTGCCTTTACGAATATAATGCTCGCAATATTCGGCAAGTTTACCCCATGCCACAATGGTGTGCCACTCGGTACGGTCTGGTACTTGCGTGCCGTTGGCGAGGTTATATCCTCGTTCGGTGGTGGCAAGCGACATAGTTGCAACACGCATCTGATTTTCTAAGTATCTGATGTCGGGATCTTTACCCACATTGCCTATGAGTATTACTTTGTTAATAGACATATATTTATATTATTTACTAAGAGTATGAAGTGCTGTTTAACTTAATTTTAACAACTGATTAAAACACGATTTCAAAGTAAATACTTTTTTCTCATATCAGCAAATGTTTTGAACTATATTTTATCTCACTACATTTCATTTGTGCGACTACTGAAAATATCAACGGTAAATGGCAGAAAATTTGTACCTTTGCAAAAGTATTTACTTATCTATCGGTAAAGTATGAGAAAATTTTTAAGAGGATTTATGTATGCCGCTAACGGCATGCGCAGTGCATCTGCCGAGCGAAATATGCGCATTCACTATATGGTGGCACTATTTGTTATTATAGCAGGTTATGTATTTGGCATATCGAAATTAGAGTGGATGGCTTGTCTTCTTTCTATATCGTTGATATTTGCTTTAGAGACTGTTAATACTGCTATTGAACGTTTGTGCAATCGTATTACGTTGGAGAATGACAATAGCATAAAAGAAATAAAGGATATTGCAGCAGGGGCAGTACTCTTGGCTGCAATAGGTGTCACTGTGGTGGGATTGATAGTCTTTGTACCATATATAATAGAGCTTTTTAAGTAATGGAGCTGAATACTTCGATAGAATTTGTACCTGGGATTGGACCTAAAAAGGCTGCTACGCTTATTGCCGAAATTGGAGTAAGAGTAGTTGGCGATTTGCTGTCGTACTACCCATATAGATATATTGATCGCACCAAGTTTTATAAAATAGGAGAGTGTGAGGGAGAACAGGCTTTTATTCAATTACGTGGACGGATTGCAAGTTTTGATGAATTGGGCGAAGGTCGTAGTCGCAGGTTGGTTGCGCGTTTTGTAGACGGAAGTGGAATTATGGAACTTGTGTGGTTTAAGGGCATTAAATACACTGCGGAAAAATTGCGTTTAAATACTGATTACATTATATTTGGAAAGCCATCGGTATTTAATCAACGTTTATCTATTGTTCATCCAGAAATTGAGCCATATAATCAGGAAACATTAAACCGTAATAGTGGTTTGCAACCTATGTACAACACTACGGAGCGGATGAAAAATTGTTTCTTGACATCGAGTGCCATTCGTAAAGTAATATACAACTTGTTGTCTGATAAAGCATTTACAATAGCTGAAACATTACCAGAGTGGATATTGCAGCGTTATAACCTTATGTCGCGCAATGAGGCGGTGCATCAAATACATAACCCAAAATCGCTCGATTTGCTAAATCGTGCGCAATTTCGTCTGAAATTTGAAGAGTTATTTTATATTCAACTCTCCATTATTCGTCATTCCAAATTACGACAGATAAGATATAGAGGGTTTGTTTTCAATAAGATAGGTACATATTTTAATACATTCTATAGCGAACATCTACCGTTTGCATTAACTAATGCACAAAAGCGAGTTATGCGAGAAATAAGAGCTGATATGGCTACTGGGCGGCAGATGAATCGTTTGCTTCAAGGCGATGTGGGTAGTGGAAAAACTATGATGGCTCTACTCTCGGCATTAATAGCCATTGACAATGGTTTTCAGGCTTGCATTATGGCTCCTACTGAAATATTGGCAAATCAGCACTATCAGAGTATCGCAAATCAGCTTATGCCGTTGAATATTAATGTGGCTCTATATACTGGTAGTGTACGCTCAAAACGGCGGCAAGAGACACTAACTGGACTTGCCGATGGTACTATTCAACTTGTAATTGGTACCCATGCCTTGATTGAAGAAACTGTAATATTCAAAAACTTAGGGTTAGTAATAATTGACGAGCAGCATCGTTTTGGTGTGGCACAACGAGCTAAATTATGGTCGAAAAACATCTGTCCGCCACATATTTTGGTTATGACAGCAACCCCTATACCTCGTACTTTGGCAATGACAGTGTATGGCGATCTTGAAGTAAGTGTGATAGACGAATTGCCTCCTGGTCGTAAACCTATTGCAACATATCACTATTACGACAATAAGCGAGGTGGATTAAATCAGTTTCTAAGAAAACAATTAGACGCAGGACGTCAGGTGTATGTGGTATACCCATTAATAAAAGAGAGTGAAAAACTCGATTTGAAAAATGTGGAAGAAGGCTTTATGAATATAATGGAAGCTTTCCCAGATATTCATATCTCTATGGTACATGGCAAAATGAAAGCAGCCGATAAAGATGCCGCAATGCAACGTTTTGTATCGGGGTATGCCAAAATAATGGTTGCTACCACAGTGATAGAGGTGGGGGTTAATGTGCCAAATGCTACTGTTATGGTTATAGAGAGTGCCGAACGTTTTGGACTCAGTCAACTGCATCAGTTACGGGGTAGAGTAGGGCGAGGTGCTGACCAAAGCTATTGCATATTAATGTCGAAATACGAATTGGCTAACGATACTCGTCAGCGACTACAAATAATGTGCGATTCGACAGATGGGTTTGTTATTGCCGAGGCTGATATGCAGCTGCGAGGACCTGGCGATATAGACGGAGTGCAGCAGAGCGGTTTACCATTCAACCTTAGGATAGCCAATCTTGCTACCGATGCCCAGTTGCTAAACGAGGCTCGTGCTTTGGCAAAAGAGATACTCGAAAAGGATACAACGCTCGAAAGTGACGATAATAAAATCTTAGTCGTAGAATTGGCACGACTGCAAAAAGACAACATTGACTGGAGTACAATATCGTAAAAAATTTGTACCTTTGCAAGATTACGATTAGTAATTTGTTTTTTTCTATCGGCTTTTGTTCTGTAAACTCTATCCCACTATAAGCCATACTGACTTGCCATTGAGCACACCGAAGAGCAAAATTTTGCGGGTGATGTGAAAGTTTTACCTACTTTCAACTCTCGAAACATCTCTGTAATTGTCTAATAGTTATTGGATACTGGATATAACCAATTTATTGTTTTCGCTGTCTAAGTTTATATTAATAGTTTTGCCAGACAAATTGTTATCAAGCATGGCTTCTACTATTAAATCTTCGAGATTGGTTTGAATAGCTCGTTGTAGAGGGCGTGCGCCATATTGCTTGTCATAGCCTTTATCGGCTAAAAAGTTTTTGGCTTCGTTATTTACATCAAGTTTTATGCCTAAGTTAGTACAACGTTCAACAAACTTTTGTAACTCGATGTCTATGATTTTGCTAATATCTTCTCGAGTCAACTGATTAAAGTATACTATGTCGTCTATACGATTGAGAAATTCAGGCGAGAATGTCTTACGAAGTGCTTTTTCGGTAATTGATTGCGCAAAACTGTTTTCATTAGTTTCTGTATCAAAACCCACTCCTCTTCCGAAATCTTTAATTTGACGTGTACCTGCATTGGAGGTCATAATGATGACAGTATTTTTGAAATCGATTTTTCGTCCTAATCCGTCAGTCATAAATCCTTCGTCAAGTAGTTGTAGCAGTATGTTGTACACCTCAGAATTGGCTTTCTCTATTTCATCGAAAAGTACGATGGAGTAGGGCTTGCGGCGCACTTTTTCTGTTAGCTGTCCTCCTTGTTCGTAACCTACATATCCTGGAGGCGCACCCACAAGTCGCGAAACGCTGAATTTTTCCATAAACTCGCTCATGTCTATGCGAATGATGGCATCAGACGAGCCAAACATATATTCGGCAAGTTTTTTAGCTAACAAAGTTTTTCCTACACCCGTTGGTCCTATAAACATAAAACTACCTATTGGACGATTGGGGTCTTTTAGTCCTACACGACTGCGACGAATAGCACGCACTACTTTGTCAACAGCATCGTCTTGTCCTATAATCTGACCTTGAAGAGCATCGCCCATACGCATTAGACGTTGATTTTCGTTTTCGGCAATACGAGATATGGGTACTCCTGTTATATTGGATATAGTTGCAGAGATGTCGTCTGCGGTAACAGGCACTTTGTCGTCAGATGTGGAGGCGAGCCACTCATTTTTCATTCGTTCGAGTTCTGCACCAAGTGTAGCTACGTGGTCGCGATATTTGGCTGCAAGCTCAAAATCTTGACGAAATACTGACTCCCTTTTCAAGTCGTCCAACTCCTTTATTTTACCTTCCATATCTTCTAATTCAGAAGGCACTTTCATATTGTCTAAATGCATACGAGAGCCTGCTTCGTCAAGTGCATCTATAGCTTTGTCGGGAAATGCTCTGTCTGATACATAACGAGCTGTGAGACGTACACATGCCTCAAGAGCTTCATCGGTATAGATCACATTGTGATGATGTTCGTAGCGGTCTTTAATATTGTGAAGAATCTGTAAAGTTTCGTCTTCTGTGGTTTGTTCAATAATGATTTTCTGAAAACGACGTTCCAATGCTCCGTCTTTTTCAATACTTTGTCGGTATTCGTCAAGAGTTGTAGCTCCTATACACTGAAACAAACCTCGTGATAGCGCAGGTTTAAGCATATTTGCCGTATCAAGCGAACCAGATGTTGCTCCCGCTCCTACTATCGTATGTATTTCGTCTATGAAAAGTATGATTTCGGGATTGCGTTCAAGTTCGTTCATTACCGATTTTAGACGTTCCTCGAATTGTCCACGATATTTAGTGCCTGCGAGCATACCTGCCAAGTCAAGCGATACTATACGTTTTCCAAAAAGTGCTCGTGATATGTTGCGATTGGCAATTCTAATGGCTATACCTTCGACAATTGCCGATTTACCAACTCCTGGATCACCAATAAGAACTGGATTGTTTTTCTTACGACGACTAAGTATCTGTATCGTTCGTTGTATTTCACGTTCACGCCCTACAACAGGATCAAGTTCGCCTCGTTCGGCTGCCGCCGATAGGTCACGAGAAAAATTATCAAGCGCTGGTGTTCCTGATTTAGAATCTGGTTGTGGCGTGCGTACTTGTGTATGTTGTTGTGACATATTGCTGTCGCTGTCTGCTAATTCGTCATCATCATCATCGCCGAATGATGCCGAATTAATAGGTGTCTGTTGCAATTTAATAACTTGTTTTTTATACATATCGTAGTTGATGCCTTTCGAGTCGAATATATGAAATATTTCAGTTGATTTTTGTCGCAATGCAGCTAATATAACATGATATGTGTGTAGTGTATCATCTTTAAATATACGTGCTTCCAATTGTGACAATAGCAGTAGGGCACCAGTAGAGCGGTGCATATTGTTTTCACCTTCTGTGTTGTTATTGTCGTCTACTACTTGTATTTGCGATAGTTCGTATATTATCTGGTCAATATCAACATCAAATTTAGACAATGCACTATATGCAATATTCTCTATTTGTCGTAATATTGCAATTATTATGTGTGTAGGATGTATTTGATGGGAATGGAGCTGTTGCATCTCTGTCTTGCTATTGACAATAGCTTGTGCAAGATGCGGTGTCATATTATAATTTGTCATTTTTTAAAAACAGATTTTTTTTATTTGGTTAGGTTCAGTGTTATGACATTGAGGATTTTTTATAGAACCTATATTGAATGACATTTTTAAAGATTTATCCCCCAATTTATTGGTTATCCTTTATTTTATCTCTTCTCTTGATTGGGAATTAAAAACCATTATACAATACCTTCAGTCGCATTGGAGAGTATTCGTTTTTGCCACTACGTATGGTAATTGCAGATAGTTTTGTAAGTGGTTTGATGCGAGAAATATTACTCATTGTACCTTCAATATCTACTGGTATTAATATCAGTTCGAGATTTTCATCGGGTGATATATCGTGTCGTAAATATTTGGTGAGCAGGTATTTAATATCAAGAGAGTAGCTGTGTGTTAGCACGCTATACGATGCCATAGCTTGTGTGGTGTCAACAGCAGTGGGCGGAGTGTTGTGTTTTATAAAATCGTCAAACTCTTCGAATGTAAGTGCCAAAAGGTATGTGGGTGGATCCATATACACTTCTTCCGAATCGAAGTCAATGGCTTCGATATCTATCTCTGCGCCATTTATATTAAGGTCGCGCTTGCCTATGCGCTCTTTAATGCGTTGATTTATTTTTCCTAATGGCAATTGGATTTTTGGATATATTCCAGCTGTCGATTTAATGTAATTAATACTGTCGGGACAAGTAGCATACTGATCTATGTTGTGATGATAGTAGCGGTTGAGTTGACGTACTTCTTTGTTAGCGGGAAATGTAATTGAGGTATTAACAACTGTATCTATACCACCACGATTGTATGTGTAGTGATAGTAAAGGAACATTGTTATCTGATTTAGATAAATCAAGGTAGACTGTCCATAACGAGTTGTAATATACATACCTTTAAATTCGTCTAAGAAACGATCTTCTGATGCGTATGCCTCAGATGGTAAATTCCAAAAACGTTGCAATTGCTCATCGTCGAATTTATAGCGTATAAATGGCACCTCGGCAGTGTCCTCGTGTAACGAGTCTCGGCGACTAAGGTCTATGGTAGTCACCAATCGCTTACCCATCAGTATAGTAGAGTCGGTAAATTGCCCTGGCTCGAAATTTGATAGGTATTGTTTGCTATATTCCACTCTTTCTTGGTTCATCTCGTATATACTAAACTCAAGAGGTGCGTATGGAGATCCCATCCATGTATTATAAAACATAGTGAGTATCAGCGAGTCGGGAGTCGGACGATACTCTTCTCCAGGGAACTCGTATCCTGCCGGTGGAGCAATTTGTATCATTAAATCGGCTTTTGTAGGTCCGTATTTGGGACTAAAAAACTCACCAATAATCATTGTGTCGGATTGTGCAGATATGGCTGGCACACAATAGTTTGTACTTTCAATAATAAATGTGTCGGCAGCAACTATCATCATATCCTCTTCGGGTTGAATGACAGCTCCCAATCCTCCTTTTTCATTTTTACATCCAGTAAACAGTAGAGTAGCAATGGCAAAAAATATTAGAGCCATCTGCCATTTTGGAGTATTTATTCTTAACGACACTTTCTTTATACCGATAATTGTTTTTGTCAAATTAATGAAGCTTAATTGCTTATTCATCTATATGATGTCAGTAATGACTATTGGGTATAGTCCTTAATTGAACTCGCACCTTAGTCGTTTGTTTATTTGGTGTTACTGTCGCCTTTAAGAGAGTCTGACAATGGGGGATACACCTTGGTAAATAGTTTGGTTGTTTCCGTATTAATATCCATATCGGCTTTGTAGACTAAGTATGGTAACTTACTCTTCTTGATATAGCGATCTAATTCGGGGATTACATTTTCGGTGGCATAAATAACACCATCGGAAAAGTCTACAGCCAATTTGTGCAGTGTACTTGTTTTGAATGAACGACCTTTCAGCGATTTTACATCCTCAGGGTCAATACCATCGAAGAGTACTCGTTTTTCAAACCCTTGTCTGATAGGATTTTCAAAATCCTCGGAGTATATAGAGTATATTACTTTTGAGTGTTCAAAGAATGGGTCGGTATTGTAGGCTCGTTTAATAAACATAGGAGCCAACGATGCAATCCAACCATTGCAGTGGATAATATCTGGTGTCCAACGGAGTTTTTTGATTGTTTCCAGTACGCTACGTACAAAAAATATAGCACGTTCGTCGTTATCGTCAAACAAGTTCTCTATTTCATCGCAAGTAATGCCTCGGCGGTGGAAATAGTCTTCATTATCTATAAAGTACACCTGCATATGAGCTGCTTGTATAGAGGCTACTTTTATTATAAGAGGGTGGTCAGAGTCGTCTATAATAATGTTCATTCCAGACAAGCGTTGCACTTCATGTAGTTGGTTACGACGCTCATTTATATGACCATAACATGGCATAAAGGTACGTATTTCACATCCTTGCTCTTGTATGTATTGCGGAAACTGACGACAAATGTCAGCTATTTCCGATTCTTTTAGATATGGGTTAATCTCTTGTGTGATAAATAGTATCTTTACTGGTTCGTTCATGATATATAGTGGTTTGTATTGTTAGAGCTATTGCAAGTAGGCATTGTTGTTGCGTAGCAATTTTTAATGTTGCTAAGCGATCACAACAATTCTTTTTGCAAAGTTACAAAAAAAAATCGACATAGCATTGTTGTTTGATAAATAAGATTTTGATTATTTATTCAATAAACTTTGTTCATTATATCAACCGACAAGATAAAAATTGCGAGATATTTTCGCTACCCCGAATTATTATTGTCTATGTAAAAAAAAAGAATTAAATTTGCAGATTGTAATCACCGACAAAATATGAATTCTGAGATTGAAACTCTTCGCGCTGCGATTCGTGAGCATGAATGTAGATACTATATACTTAACCAACCTATTATTACCGATGCGGAGTTCGATGAGATGATGCATCGGTTGGAGGCTTTGGAGGCGAAGCATCCCGAATGCTACGACCCTAATAGCCCTACTCAACGTGTGGGTAGCGACCTTGGAAGCGATGGTTTTGTGCAACGTAAGCATCACTATCGTATGCTTTCGCTTGCCAATACCTATTCGCAAGCGGAGATAGAGCAATGGCTTGTACGTATAAAGGATGTGATGGGCGAGAAGATGGAGATAGTGTGCGAGCTTAAATTTGATGGTGCCAGCATATCGCTTACTTACGAAAATGGACAGTTGGTACAAGCTCTTACACGTGGCGATGGGGTAGAGGGCGATGATGTTACTGCCAATGTGAGAACTATAAAGAATATACCACTTGTGCTAACTGGCAATTACCCCCATACGGTAGAATTTCGAGGCGAAATACTTATGCCTTGGAGCGAATTTGACAGACTGAATGAGGAGCGTCGGAAAAATGAGGAACAACCTTTTGCTAACCCTCGTAATGCTGCATCGGGTACACTGAAATTGTTAAACCCTGCCATAGTGTCGCAACGACGGCTATGCTCGTCTGTCTATTTTACACTTGGCGACAACTTGCCGGCATCGACACATTTCGATTGTATGCAAGAGGCTCGCACTTGGGGAATGCCTGTGTCGGAACATATTAAGTTGTGCCACAATATAGCAGAGGTAATGGAGTATATCAGCTACTGGGACGAAGCTCGCCACGCATTGCCTATAGCTACCGATGGTATAGTGCTGAAGGTAAATGGACTTGACAGTCAGGCAGAACTTGGTTTTACCGCTAAAACACCTCGTTGGGCTATTGCATATAAGTTTCAAGCCGAAAAAGCTCTAACACGCTTAAATAGCGTATGTTTTCAGGTGGGTAGAACCGGTGCGGTTACTCCCGTTGCTAATCTCGAACCTGTACTTTTGTCGGGTACTACAGTGCGCCGTGCAACACTCCATAATGCCGATTTTATTTCTCAACTCGATCTCCATATTGGCGATATGGTGTATGTTGAAAAGGGTGGAGAGATAATACCTAAAATTACGGCTGTGGATATTGATGCACGTGTTGCCGATGCGCAGCGAGTGGAGTTTGTAAGTGTTTGTCCCGAATGTGGTACTACATTGGTACGTGACGAGGGTGAGGCTGCTTATCGCTGTCCGAATGAAAATGGTTGTGGTCCTCAGATTTGCGGGCGAATAGAACATTTTGTTGGACGTAAGGCAATGAATATTGATGGACTTGGAGAGGAAACAATAGAGTTGCTTTACCGAAACAGATTAATAACCAACATTGCCGATATTTACGACCTCAAAGCCAACCAATTGGCAGGGCTCGAACGCCTTGGCATAAAATCGGCTAAAAACATTGTTGAGGGAATACGTAATTCGACTAAAGTACCATTTCACCGTGTACTTTTTGCATTGGGAATACGTTTTGTAGGTCAGACTGTGGCTAAAAAATTGACAGCGGCTTTCGTGTCGATTGATAAATTGCAAAATGCCACATACGATGAGTTGGTGGCAGTAGATGAGATTGGCGATGTGATAGCACAAAGTGTAATAGCTTACTTTGCCGATGAACGCAATATGGCACTTCTGCTGCGTTTAGAGGCTGCAGGTTTACAGTTCGAAGCCGATGCGCCAGAGTTGCCTCAGTACGATACATTAAAAGATATGTCGGTAGTGATAAGTGGTGTATTTGCACACCATTCACGCGATGAGTATAAAGCCATTATAGAGGCACACGGAGGAAAAAATGTAGGTAGCATATCGGCTAAAACATCGTTTGTGTTGATGGGCAAGAATATGGGTCCTGCAAAATTAGAAAAAGCAAATAAATTGGGAGTAAAACTTGTTGATGAGGACGAATTTCTCACGATGATTGGCGAACGATAATTACTACCCCCTAAAAGAAACAATATGTTTAGTAAAACGATATTTAAGAAATTTTATCGCACACAGCGACACACACCTGTTTATGTGTCGTGGGGCGATGTGCGAAGTGTAGTAGTTTTACTACACTCGGCTTCGAGTTCGTATCAGGACGTATTGGATATTGTAGCTCGACTTGAGCAAGATAATAAGACAGTTACTACATACTATTTGGCAGATAATAAACGAATGGATATAGCGTGTTTAAATAGCGATATTCGTGTAGTTACTAAAAAAGATGTGGGTTGTTTCAAAAAGCCAAAGAGTGGGGTAGTAGAGTGTCAAGGGGTGTACGATTTGGTGATAGACCTTACATTGGGGCATACGCTTGTAACAGATTATATTGTGGCAATGCACAATGCGAAATTGGTGTGCGGTGGTGCTGATGAGGAAAGATTGGTACGGTACGATTTTCAAATAGCTACAGACGTTTTGCCCGATAAATCGTCCTCATCGTTGCTTGCTCAAATAGTTAAATACCTAAGTATTATACAGAGTGAAAAATAAATTGCACTATATAACGTGCTTGATATGTCTGTTGTCAATATCGTGCGCTGTGTCTGCTCAACTGCTGTACAAGATAAGTGGTAAGGGTTTGACAGAGCCAAGTTACATCTTTGCAACTCATCACGCAGTGCCGCTGCATTCTATAGAGAATGTCGATAATGTATTTCGTTGTTACAATCAGTGTAGTGCTGTGGTGGGAGAGATAGTGCTGAATGAGGATAGTACAGCACTTTTGATGGCTCGTGAAGCACAAATGGCTACTTCTATAAGGAATTTACTTTCGGATTCTGACTACCGAATGGTGGACTCGGCACTGAAGGTGGTAGTGGGTATATCGCTTAGCGATGTGGCTTATCTTCGTCCTGCAATTATTGAAAATATATACATTTTATCGCTCTACGAAAAAATATTTCCAAAAGGAGAGGACGACTCTTCAATGGATTCGTTTTTCCAAAATATAGCTATTCAGCAAGGCAAGTCGGTGTATGGATTAGAAACAGCGCAAGGTCAGATAGATATATTGTTTCATTCGCAGTCAGTAAACAGACAAGCACTGCAGTTGGTAAAAACTATCTCGCAGTCGGTATCGTTGAACGAAGAGGTTAACCATCTGAATGAGTTGTACCTCACGGCGCAGTTGGACTCTATAGCTCAATGGACTATCGATTCCGAAGGCCTCAACCCTGACGAATATTCAGTGTTAGTAACCAACCGCAATAAGAAATGGATTAATCTGGTTGAAGATTATATTAATCAACAATCGTGCTTTATAGCTGTTGGAGCTATGCATCTGCCTACAAAAGAGGGTTTGCTACACCTGCTCGCCAAACGTGGATATAAAATTACCCCAATGGATAAATAAGTGGAATAGCAGAAAATTTTTGAATTATTAGAATCACCCACATAAGTGTATATGTTTACAAATAAATTAATAGGAATGGGAGTAGCACTTGTTACTCCTTTCCGCCCCGATTTCTCGGTCGATTACTCTGCATTGGAGAGATTGGTAGAATTTCAAATAGAAAATGGCACCGATTATCTGGTGATATTGGGTACTACCGGCGAAAATCCAACCCTAACAATAGACGAGAAAAATGCTATTGTTGATACTGTTGTCAGAGTAAATAAGGGACGTCTGCCTCTTGTTCTTGGCATTGGTGGCAACAACACAATGGCTATTATTGAACAAATAAAAAATACCGATTTTACAAATATTGATGCTATACTAAGCGTTGCACCATATTACAATAAACCATCGCAAGAGGGTTTGTATCAGCACTATAAAGCTATTGCTCAATCAACAACAATGCCTATTATATTGTACAACGTACCAGGGCGCACTGGCGTAAATATATCGGCTGCTACTACACTTCGCTTGGCTAACGAGTTCGACAATATAGTAGCTATAAAAGAGGCATCGGGCAATTTTACTCAAATTGACGATATTATAAAAAATAAGCCCGAGCAGTTTATGGTTATTTCTGGCGACGATGGCATTACCTTTCCACTGATTACTCTTGGTGCTGTGGGGGTTATTTCGGTTGTGGGCAATGCCTATCCCAAAGAGTTTGGCAAGATGGTGCGTTTGGCTCTTCGTGGCGATTTACAAGGGGCGCGTGCCATTCACTACAAATTTGTGGAGATGATAAACCTATTGTTTGTAGACGGTAACCCTGCCGGAGTAAAAAGTATAATGTCGTGTATGGGGCTTATACACAATGTGCTGCGTTTGCCACTTGTGCCTACTACCACAAATACTCACGACAAATTAGAGGCTTTCTTTGCAAGAACTAAGTAGTAAAGTGAGGTCCTAATAATTAGGAATAGAATTAACCGCAAATTGTAGTAAGTTTCATACCGATTTGATGAAGAAGTTTTTAGTAGTAGTTATAGTAGTTTTTTTCTATGCCGTGAGTGCTGTTGCTCAACTCAATACCGACCGATTGATGTCGGTAGGTAAGAATGCACTCTACTTTGAGGACTATGTACTATCTATTCAATACTTCAATCAGGTAATACGTGTAAAGCCACAACTAATCGATCCCTATTTCTATCGTGGTATTGCCAAAATTCAGTTAGAAGACTACGTGGGAGCAGAAGCCGATATGAGCATAGTTATTGAGCGCAACCCTTTTATTCCAATGGCTTATTACGCTCGTGGTTTTGCATTAGGTAGTTTGGGCCGTTGGGGCGAGGCAAGTATCGATTTCTCTATGGCTTTGCAGTATAGTCCCGACAATGTACTATATGCTATAAATCGTGTCGAGGCTTTTCGTATGAGTCATAGATATATCGATGCTATAACCGATTTGGACTGGCTTATAACGTTGCATCCTACCGATGTAAACTTCCACTTTGAAAAAGGTGTGGTTCAGTTGGAGAGTGGCGACACTATAGCTGCCTATCGTACTTTCCAGAATACTACTAGCATCGATAGTCTTAACCCCAATACGTGGAGTGCTTTTGCAACTATTGCTATGATACGTAATGAGGACGATGTAGCACGTTCTTCGTTTGAAAAATCTATTAAATATGGAGCGAATGATATTTCTACACATATAAATTGCGGCATTCTCAACTATCGCAGTCATCAATACAATGCTGCAATGGTAAATTTCGATAAGGCTGTCAAGATAGATTCAACGTCAGAAGTGGCACTTTTTAATCGTGCATTACTCCGTATAACTATAGGCGATTACAATCGTGCTGCTGATGATTTAGGTAGTATTTTATCTATTAATCCTAATAGTTACGAGGCTATTTATCAGCGTGCCTTAGTAAATACTACAATTGGGGAGTATCGTTTGGCGATAGACGATTATAGTCGTATTATTAAACGTTATCCATCGTTTGTGCCGGCTCTTTATGGTAGAGCCGATATATATGAACGTTTGGGACGAACAAAAGATGCTTTCGTAGATCGTGACCAAGCTAATCAACTTCGTTTGGCTCATCTTAATGGCAGTGCTACACCAACTGATACTATACAAACCGATGTTATAATGTCTGGCATAAAGAGTAGTGGGTCTATTGAGGAACTTGTAAGCCTATTCAACACGCAGCCCAATGAGCCTAACGATAATAGATATAAGGGTACTCGCGGTATGGTACAAAATATGACTGCCGAACTTCGTCAGGAGGACAATATAGCTCTTTCGTATTACAAACCACAAACCGAAGGGCTACCAATAGCGTTGTACAATCCATCGGTGCTTCAAGCGTTGAATAGTAGTGGCAAATTTACCACACCGCTATATCTTGTCTCTACCGATGTCAAGCTCACCACGCAGATGATGAACTATCATTTCGAGATGGTAGACTATTTTTCCGAGCTAATAGTGGGTAGCCCCGACGATTGGCAACTATATATAGCTCGTGCACTGCACTATGCCACTATTCAGGATTTCGACAATGCTATTAACGATTTGTCGCACTCTATATTGCTACACCCCGACAATACTATGGCATTTTTCTGTAGAGCCAATATCCGATTGCGTCAAATAGAGGTTTTGCAACACGATTTGCTTGGTGAAAAGAGTAGTGAGTCAAGTAGTGGGCATTCGTTGTTGGAGAATAACAAATTGACTAATAGTTCACTGCAAAACGACACTCGTCGTAAAACTTACGAATTAATAATGCACGATTACGACTATACAATAGCTGCATCGCCCGATTTTGCATTCTCGTGGTACAACAAAGCCAATTTGTTGGTAATGCAAAACGAATATCAAACAGCAATTAATTGTCTGTCGAAAGCTATTGAAATAGAGCCACGCTTTGCAGAAGCGTATTTCAATCGCGGACTTACATATCTGCTTTCGTCTGATACCGATAGTGCTATCCGCGATTTAAGTAAAGCAGGAGAACTTGGGCTATATCGTGCATATAGCATATTAAAACGATTACAAAACAAGTAAGGCTTTATACGATAAAACCTTACCAATATACATTTTAGAACAGTAGAGAGGTCTGTCGCCGCGACAACAATTTTAAGGTCGGGGAGGAAAGTCCGGGCAACACAGAGCAACCATACTTCTTAACGCGAAGTAGGCCGTGAGGTTTAAGTATCGTAACAGAAAATAACCGCCTTCTCCTATAGTAAGAGGGTAAGGGTGAAAAGGTGGGGTAAGAGCCTACCGCTGCTGTGGCGACATTGGCAGGTCAGTACGACTTATGGGTTGAAAGGTCATGTATACCGACGTTTGAGGGCTGCTCGCCTGATGTCGGAGGGTAGACCGATAGAGACGTATGGCAACATACGTAGTAGATTGATGACAGACACCACAACATCTCACTTCGTGATAGCGTGGTACAGAACCCGGCTTACATCTCTACTGTTCTTTTTTTCTAATAATCTATTTATTTGCCATTATTGGTGTATATTTGTGTATCTAATGGCAATCCATTAATTGATAAATTTTCTATGTCGTCAAAAATCAAAATAAAAAAGGTTATCAATTTCCTGATGCACGATATCTTTCGTGTAATTGAGACCGATTTGTCAAAACCTATGCGACTGCTCGTGCGGTTAATCAAAAAGATTGTTTTGTCTATCCGTGGTTTTATTGATGACGACTTGGTTATAAAGGCTTCATCGCTGACATACTACACCGTTTTTGCACTTGTTCCAATAATAGCATTAATTATTGCCATAGGTAAAGGCTTTGGCTTTCAGGATAGTATAGAGGCTTTCATTATCCGACTACTTGGCGAAAACCGAGAACTTGTCCCCTTAATGATGCAGTTTGTTCATAACTATTTAGATAATGTTAAAGGTGGACTTTTTGTGGGTATTGGTGTAGCTCTTTTGCTATGGGCTGTGCTTAAAATGTTTCGCCAGATCGAAGCCAATTTCAATAGGATATGGAATGTTAAGAAAAATCGCTCTATAATTCGTCAGTTTACTACCTATATCACAGTTTTCCTTATTGTACCACTGCTCATAGTGCTAACCAATGGACTCAACTCAAAAATAGAGGAGTGGGTAATGATAGTAGAGGCATCGTCGGCTGGAGTTGTCTTAATACCTATATACCGTATCTTACTACAATTAACTCCATACGTTGTTTATTGGTTACTATTTACACTCATATTCCTATTAATACCAAATACTAAAGTGCGTTTTCCCGATGCGCTGTTGTCGGGAGTCATTACAGGTACAGCTATTATGTTGTTGCAGATGTTGTATTTTAGTGGTCAAGTGTCGTTGTCGAAATACAATGCAGTGTATGGTAGTTTTGCAGCAATACCATTGTTATTGTTTTGGTTTCAATTATCGTGGCTCATTATTCTCTATGGAGCAGAACTTTGTTTTGTAAGTCAAAACCTTGAAAACTATAGTTTCGACCACGACACAAAAAATATCACACGTCGCTATCGCGACTACACCACGTTGGTGGTATTAAAAGTTATAGTAGATCGCTTTTGTGCAGGCGAAACCCCATATTCGGCTATAGATATTTCCAAACAGTACAATATACCTATCCGTTTGGTTCACGATCACGTTAAACTGCTTTTAGATACCAACATAATATCCGATATTTATGTCGAAGGCAATGCCGAACATTATTATCAACCAGCCTTAGACGTAAACAAAATCTCTCTCTATCTTGTTTTTGACCGCATAAACAAATTTGGTTCAGAAAATTTCAAAATATCCGACAACAAGTCGTTCCGAGAAGTGTGGCATAGTATGCAAACACTTCAAGACGAAACCAAAGAAAAAGCCGAAGGTATACTGATAAGAGATTTATAGCGCAGATATTTTGATTAGTTATCGGAGATATAATAAGTGTTAATTTATAATAGACCCGGTTTAACCCTAAATATTAATGTCAAAAACAAATAGTCCATATTCATCTGCTTTTACAGCGTGCAAATTTCTGTATTCCGAATTTAATGCAATATTGCCATTACTCCAGTCGGAAGATGCAAGTCAGCTTCTTAAAGAGGAAGTTATCAATAGAGACTACATCAAAGTCAATAATGAAGTTTCTGCTAAAAGAATTATTGCTGAATTTGTACGCCGATACCGAGCTGTGCCACAGTGCTTTTGGTAGTGGTATGACGCATTGGAGGAGACTGCCCGGCGAGCAGCTCTTTTGTATGTTATCATCAAGACTTACAGGCTTATATTCTATTTTCATATAAATGTTGCAATCAAAAAATGGAATTCTGTGGATCATACCATTACCACTCATGATTTGCAACTTGAACTCTTAGACATATGCGCCAACGATGATTTTGTAGATGGCTGGTCTGAAACGACAAAGAAAAAGATAATGAGTTCTTATCTCACCATACTGCGCCAAGCCGATATGCTCGACAGTAAAACAAACATATTACGTCCATTGCGATTGATGCCCGGTGATTTTAAATACTACATTGAATCGGGTGAACTATGGTTTCTTGAATCCTGCTTATTATCTCCCATAGAAAGGGAAAGTATAATTAACTATTATAAGGTGAGGATGATATGATAGATTTCGAGAAACTTTACGATAAACTTGCCGACAAGCAGTTTCAAGATACTGAAAACAGCGATTTCTTCTACAACTATTTTGTGGTACAATACCCTGTATCAGAAGAAAGAGAAGTGGAACGCACTCTGGACCAGTTTAAAGAGGTGCTGAGTCGTCCCACCAGTTTTATTGATGTCTTATCGCTTGACCTGTTCGACGAATTGTGTCATTTACTTGATCGGCGTTCTTTCTTCAAATACGATTCCTATTTGGAGTATTTGTTAGAGAAAGACAAGACAATGTCAGAAGCCGTCACCAAATCATTGGTAAATATGGCAAACAGTGACGAGTTTTACTAGTATATCAACAAGCGAATACTCGAACAAATTGGTAGAACAGACGATGACATGAAGCGGCCTTACGTCTTTTTTTATGGAATATAGTTGAAATGTTCCGTCGCTCCAAACAAAAACACGAAATGCGAATAGAGTGCATGGTGGGAATGTTGCCAAGCGAAACCAAGTATAGCAAAGTGTCGCTGCTGCCACATAGAGAGATGACACGCACCCCCGATGGCACCACCCTTGACAACGGTTCATGTCTGACAGATATTGCTTCGATGGAAGCTCATTTGCAACGATATAAACCGGAGTCACGATGTTTCAACTTCTCCGACCTGCAAAGCGACTCAACAACCAACCGCGAGAAGTTTAAAGGGCATAAATTAGTGTATGTATTTCACGATGTGATAGATGCAGCAGGGCACAACGACGATGGTGCAGGTCTTGTTGTGGCTTGCCGCCGTGCCATCAACGAACTATCAGAATTTGTGCTGAGCGCCTTAGCTTCGTACAACTTTGAGAGAGTGATTATAACAAGCGACCACGGTTTCTTGTTCAACGACATAGCCATACAAGAGAAAGACAAACAGTCCATAACGGAAGAAGCTGCGGAACGCAAGTCGCGCTACTATCTGACCGACTCCAATGCCGAAATAGTAAATGTGGTGAAATACAATGGCGTGGCAGTACCTCTTGGCACCAATCGCTATGCAGCGCAAGGAGCTACTTACCACTTTGCTCATGGCGGTGCTTCGTTGCAAGATGTCGTTATCCCGATGATAGTGGCTTGTCGAGGACGAGAAAAGGTGTCGGAGCAGAAGAAAGTACAGATAATGCTACTCAATGACAAACTTGTCATTGAGTCGAGCATATTCCATGTTACTTTTATTCAGAAAGATGCCGTGTCATACGATGTGAAGAAGATGAGAGTGCGTTTCGGACTTTACGAAGGCGACAAACTTGTGTCGGAAGAGAAAGAGTTGGATTTTGACCGTGCAGATGCCAATGCCGCTTCGCGCATCTATAATCAGAGTTTGACACTACAGAGTGGAGTGTGCGGCTCGTTGCTCGAATTGAGAGTATATGATGTTGAGGACAGCCTTAATCCGCTTATCAAGGAGATTGTAACAAATAAAACGCTCATTGAGCGAGATTTCTAAATATTGTAGAGAGATAGAACTTCAAAACAAAATATTATTGGCATTTCAAGGAATGGTAGTTCGCAAGGATTTGGCATTCCTTGTCAAAGGCGGACTGCCTGTGCCAACCTACGTATTGGAGTATTTGCTAACCCATTAAAAACTATTGTATTATGGCTGTAAAATTTTTTAAGTGCCAAGTATGTGGCAATGTCATTGAAAAGGTTGTGGATTCGGGGGTTGAGGTAGTGTGTTGTGGACGAAAGATGACACCTCTTATTCCAAACACTGAAGATGCAGCTGGCGAAAAGCACCTTCCTGTAGTTACTCGTATTGGCGACGGCAAAATTTGTGTAGAGGTGGGTAGTGTGGCTCATCCTATGTTGCCAGCTCACCATATATCGTTTATCTATGTAGAAACAGCCAATGGCGGCATTCGTGTCGACTTAACCGACAAACCCGAAGCCGAAGTCTACATTGGTTCTCAACCCATAGTAGCAGTATATGAATACTGCAATCTTCATGGTCTGTGGATGACCAAAGTTGAGTAGTAGTAGTAATTGTTATATCAAAAGTCAATGGGTTTTTGAACACTGTAAAGTTACTATCTTTCAGTGAAATACAAGTGTTTTAATACCCATTTTGACCAATACCGCCTAAATTTAGTTGCAAAAATACAAGAATATCTCTGCGCCTAAAAGACGGTTTTTATCGGATGCTTACGATGAATATACTATATTGGCTCGCTGTTAAACCAAGTTTGATAACGTCTACGTTCAACAATCATAGTTACATATAATAGTCCTTGCGATGGATTATATTCGTATTGTTCTATAAATAGACGATAATTTTCGTATATATGCACTTGATATGGTGCAAAAGTAAAACATTCGATATTATCGGGGAGTTTATTGCCTCGCGGTTGTATAAGCGTCTCGGCAAGATATGTGCCATCATTTGTGGTTGTGTCGGCTTTGAATTGTGTGAGCATAATCTCGAATGGTAACTGTGACGATTGATTGTCGTCGGTGTAGCCACTATATTCAAAATAGTTGTAATGTAAATCTACGTGATAGCGTTCTACCACTTGGCACGACCATACAATAAGTAGGGTAGTGATGGCAACTAATGTTACTACTACACCTATTATTATTCTTTTCCTTAATGATTTGTTCATATCTATTGAGTGTGGTATATAAGTGTGGTTTTATAAAAGAATTAGAGATAGAAAAAGGCAAAACCAAATTCTAAATAGTTTTAGATGAGGTTTTGCCTTTTTAGGATTGTTATCTAAGTCAAATGTCAAATATTAAATATGACATTTCGACCATTTCATTTTGCTTATCCAAGCATTGTGAGCATAATACCAGCTGCGACAGCTGAACCGATAACACCTGCTACGTTTGGTCCCATAGCGTGCATTAAAAGGAAGTTGCCAGGGTTCTCTTCTTGTCCTACTGTTTGAGATACACGAGCTGCCATTGGTACTGCCGATACACCTGCCGAACCGATAAGTGGGTTGATTTTCTCTTTTAGGAACAAGTTCATAAACTTAGCTAAGAGCACACCGGCAGCAGAACCAAAGCTAAATGCAAGAATACCGATTGCCAAGATAGCAAGAGTTTTAAGGTTTAAGAATGCTCCTGCGGTAGCAGTTGCACCTACAGTTATACCAAGGAAAATGGTACAAATGTTCATCAACTCGTTTTGTACGGTCTTTGAAAGGCGTTCAGTTACACCACACTCTTTCAACAAGTTACCAAGCATCAAACATCCAATAAGTGCTGCTGCATCTGGCAAAAGGAGAGCGATGATGGCTGTTACCATAATAGGGAATATTATTTTCTCTTTCTTAGACACAGCACGTACTTGTTTCATCTGTATAGCACGCTCCTCTTTGGTAGTCAATGCACGCATAATAGGTGGTTGAATAACTGGAACAAGTGCCATATATGAGTATGCTGCTACTGCGATAGGACCTAAGAGGTGTGGAGCTAATTTCGATGTCAAGAAGATAGCTGTAGGACCATCAGCACCACCAATGATGCCGATAGATGCAGCTTCTGCTGGGTCAAAACCAATAGCTCTTGCGCCAAGGAATGTTGCAAAGATACCGAATTGTGCTGCTGCACCCATCAAGAGACTTTTTGGGTTGGCAAGCAGTGGACCAAAGTCGGTCATAGCACCTACTCCAATGAATATCAAACAAGGATAAATACCGAGTTTAACACCCAAGTAGAGATAGTCCAATAAACCAGCCCCTTCGGTAAGCATACTCCAATGTACGTGACCTTCGGCAAAGAACTCCTCGTGGAAAAGTCCAGCACCAGGCAGATTTGTAAGCAACATACCAAATGCTATAGGCAAGAGGAGTAGTGGCTCGAATTTTTTTACGATAGCGAGGTAGAAAAGTAGGAACGATATGAGTATCATCACAAGGTTTTTCCAATTGTCGCCAGTAAAGAATTGTACAACACCCATATTTTTGAAAAAGTCAACAATAGTTTGACCTATTTCAATGGGTTCTTCCTCTACTACGGTAGTGCCAGCATCTATATTTTGTGTAGCTGCTACTACTTCTGTCATATCATTATCCACATCGGTAATTTCTTGTGCCGAACATGATATATTGATAGCAAAAATAGTCATCACCGAAATGAGGAATATTTTTAATGTCTGTTTCATAAAAAATATATTTTCAGTGATTATGCCATAGTCAAGAGTTCTTCGTCTTGCATAACGTTTTGACCAGTGGTGACTTTAATAGCTACTACTGTGCCATCTTTTTCGGCTTTGATTTCATTCTCCATCTTCATAGACTCCATAGTTAGAAGTACATCGCCACGTTTTACAGCTTGTCCTTCATTAACTAAAATCTTGATGATGCTACCAGGAAGTGGCGAACGGAGAGGTTTACCATCAGTGGCTGTTGTGGTTGCGGCAGGTGCTGCAGGTTGTGGTGCTGCAACTGGGGCGGGTTTAGCTACTGGTTTTGGAGCAGGAGTGGCAGTTGGTGTGCTTGATACCTCTATGTCTACAAGTTTGTCGTCTTGCATTACGCTCTTGCCTGGCTCAACATAAATTTTGGTTATGCGACCAGCAGTCTCTGCCATTATGTTGTTTTCCATCTTCATAGATTCGATGGTCATAATAACATCGCCCTTATTTACATTCTGTCCTACTTCGGCAAGCACTTTAATAATGCTACCTGGTAGTTGTGAACGAAGAGTTTTTACAGAGGTAGTAGCTACTGGCTTTTGTTGTGCTACTGGTGCAGCCGAAGACTTCAATACTGGATTGCTCTTGGCAGCAGCGTTGAGAGTAGAAGCAGCTACATTAAGAGCTTTAGTACCTGCTCTGTCTACTTTGACTTTGTAGCTTGTGCCATTTACTTCAACTTCCAACTTGTTGTCGTCTAATTCGTTGACAGTTGCTTCAAATGGGTTGCCGTCTATAGAAAATTTGAATTTCTTCATTTTGTTGATTAACGATTTATATTAGTACTGATACCATAAATTTTTGAGTTCCATGGAGAATATCTGCGTTCTACTGTCTTAATAGTGACTACGCCGCTCTCCTCATCATGAGGATCATCGAAATAGAGATGAAGTGCTGTGGCAATAGCTGCACTGTCAAGTGCTGATATGTGTTCGAACGATTCGGTGCGAGATGCCGAAGTACTCTGACCTTGCGACACTTGAGCTTTTGTTACCTTAGCTTTTGGTGCCATAATTTTACCGAAAAGACCGATGATAAATATCAGCAGTACAAGTAAACAGAACACAATAAGAAATCCAAGAAACGTAACGATTAGGGCATTGCCCCAATTTACTGCTAATAGAGTCATAATCTAACTTGGATTTTAAAGTGGAATATTCGAGTGCTTTTTTAGCGGATTGACGAGTTTTTTAGTCTGTAACGCTTGGAATGCGCGGATTACACGGAAACGAGTGTTACGTGGTTCGATTACGTCGTCGATAAATCCGTAAGAAGCTGCGGTATATGGATTTGCAAACTTGGTATTGTACTCCTCAGTTTTTTCAGCAATAAATTTAGCTCTCTCTTCTTTGTTCTCCATCTTGCTGATGGTACGTCCTTCGAGAACTCCTATTGCACCACTTGCTCCCATAACAGCAATTTCTGCTGTTGGCCATGCATAGTTAAAGTCGCCGCGCAATTGTTTAGAACTCATCACACAGTGTGCGCCGCCATACGATTTGCGAAGAGTAACTGTAACCTTAGGCACAGTAGCTTCGCCGTATGCAAACATCAATTTTGCACCATGAACGATAATGCCAGCATACTCCTGACCAGAACCTGGCAAGAAACCTGGTACGTCTACTAATGTGAGTAATGGAATATTGAAAGCATCGCAGAAACGGATAAAACGAGCTGCTTTACGAGAAGAGTCGCAGTCGAGTACACCTGCCATAAATGCAGGTTGGTTGGCAATGATACCGGTAGATACACCATTGAAACGAGCAAAACCTACTATAATATTTCGTGCATAGTCTGCATGAACTTCAAGAAAATCTCCATTGTCGACTATACCATTAATCACACGTTTCATATCGTATGGTTGGTTAGGATCGTCTGGGATAATCTCGTTAAGCTCATCTTCAAGACGATTAATTGGGTCGTCACATTTCAAGATAGGAGCCTCTTCGAGATTGTTTTGTGGAAGATAAGAGATTAGTTCGCGTATTTTGTCAATACCCTCTTGTTCGTTGTCAGCACGGAAATGTGCTACACCCGATTTGCTGGCATGGATGCGAGCACCACCAAGGTCGTCGGTCGAAATTTCTTCGTTCGTAACCGATTTTACTACTTTAGGACCAGTAACAAACATATAGCTGTTTTCTTCGGTCATCAAAATAAAGTCGGTAAGAGCAGGGCTATACACAGCACCACCTGCACAAGGACCAAAGATAGCAGAAATTTGAGGTACAACACCCGAAGCAAGGATATTGCGCTCAAAAATTTCGGCATAACCAGCGAGAGCTGTTACACCCTCTTGAATACGAGCACCACCCGAATCGTTGATGCCAATGATGGGGGCACCCATTTTCATAGCCAAGTCCATCACTTTACATATCTTCTGAGCCATAGTCTCAGAAAGTGCACCACCAAATATGGTGAAGTCCTGTGCAAACACATATACCGAGCGACCCTCGATAGTACCATGACCGATAACCACACCATCGCCAAGGTATTTCTCTTTTTCAAGACCAAAGTTGGTGCAACGGTGAGTTACAAACATATCAAGTTCTTCAAATGAACCTTCGTCAAGTAATTTTTCTATACGCTCACGAGCAGTATCTTTACCTTTACTATGTTGTGAGTCAACTCGTTTCTGACCACCTCCAAGTTTAGCTTGTACACGTAGGTCGAGCAACTGTTTTACTTTTGCTTTATTTTCCATATTCTGAAATTTTTCAGTGTATTTAGCAGAGTTATTTGTTAGGGTTTTCGCAAAGTTCGGTAAGAACGCCGTGAGTAGATTTTGGGTGAACAAATGCGATATTCAAGCCCTCTGCACCTTTGCGTGGAGTTTTGTCTATCAATTGCCATCCATTGGCAGTAGCCTCATCAAGGACAACTTGAAGACCCTCAACGCAGAATGCCACGTGGTGAACACCACCGCGAGGATTTTTTTCAAGCCATTTAGCAATAGTGCTTTCTGGTGAAGTTGGCTCCAAAAGTTCTATTTTGGTTTGACCTACTTTGAAAAATGCGGTGCGAACTTTTTGGTCTGCCACTTCCTCTATTGAATAACAAGGTGTTCCAAGAAGCTTTTCGTAGTAAGGAATAACTTCGTCGAGGCTGCTTACTGCAATGCCAAGGTGTTCGATGTGTGTTGGTTTCATAATAATAAAAATTATTTTGTTAAGAATTAAACTTATATATCATTGATATTTAATCACATAGCAAAACTTCACATTTTTGCCGTTTATGTGAAAAATTTTCGATACAAAGTTACACTATTTATTTGTAATAGGCAAAAAAAAATCATATAAAATATCTCGTTTGTTTTCAAGAGATTTTCAAACGAAATACACTGATAATGTATGTTTTTTGAACTTTTAGTTTGTAGTCTGATTTTTTTTAATTACTTTTGCAAATTGAAAATTAAGGTCGTAGATAGATTATCGTTAAAAACCAACTTTGATGACTGCAAACTCTTTCAAAATCTGTCTTTTAGTAGGACTTATTACGCAATTGGTTTTTACTGATTGCACAAGTCGAACGGATTTTGATAGACGGCATAGCGATACAATAGTTGAGATTGATTCTATACACAACCATTCTACACTACGTGTTGGTACTTTAGAAAGTGCATTTTCATATTTTACCGATGATAAAGGTAATAAGTATGGTTATGATTATGAATTGGTGAGAGCATTTGCTAATGATGTAGGTAGTAGTGTAGAATTATCTGTAGTAAATAATGAAGATGAACTTCTTCGTTTACTTCGAGAAAGAGAGATAGATATTGCGGCATACCATATTGATATGTCGCTTAAAAATAGAAAATATTTCCGATTTGCTAATAATGGAATTGTTGCTACAAAGGTGCTGATTCAAAGACGTAATTTAAGCCACAAAATAGATGTGCTTGATTTGATATGCGACACTGTGGTTTTAACCAGTAATAGTAAATATCGTTATCGTCTTGAGCATTTAAATGAAGAGTTGGGTGGGGGAGTAGAAGTAATGTTGGCAGCCGATACAATAGTGGTTGACAATTTGATAATGCAAGTGGCAAATGGCGATGTGGTTATGACTATTGCAGATAGCGATATTGCACGAATGTTTGCATTGAAATATAAAAATATCAATTGTCAAACCACAGTAGGACGAGAGTGTAAAAAAGCGTGGTGCTTTAATAAGAAATGTGCCGACCTTCAACAACAATTCTCTGTTTGGTACGACTCTGTAGCTAATACTAAGTGGTATACACAGTTAAGAGATAAATATTATCGAAAAAATCCGTACTTTAATCAGGCGCATCTATCTCTAAATACACAATATAAGGTGTCAGATTTCGATGATATATTTCGTGAGCAAGCCGAAATATTGAAATGGGATTGGCGGTTGTTGGCTGCATTGGTTTGGAACGAATCGCACTTCAATCCATTGGCGACATCGCATCAGGGAGCGGTGGGTATGATGCAACTGATGCCCGTGACTGCTCGAAAAATGGGCTTGACTGATGATGAAATTTATGACCCTAAACGAAATATAGAGGCAGGAGTACGCTACCTAAAACGATTAGATGAAATGTTTTCACAAATAGAAAACCGAGATGAACGTGTGAAATTTATTTTGGCAGGGTACAATGCAGGACCAGGACACGTAATGGATGCTATGACTGTTTGTGAAAAGTATGGGTTTGACCCACATCGTTGGGAGGGTAATGTAAAAGATTTTATGCTTAAACTCTCCGAAAAGCCATACTATTCCGACTCGGTATGCGTACACGGCTTTTACCGAAGCAATCATACTATAAGGTATGTAGATAAAGTATTCGGAAAATATCACGAATATTGTATGACTAATAATAATTTATAACGGGAAAGAACTTGTGGTAATTCCCCCCCCCAACAAAAATAAATAATACAAAAATGAAAGGTATAATTCTTGCAGGTGGTAGTGCCACTCGTTTATATCCATTATCTAAAGCTATCTCGAAACAAATAATGCCGGTTTACGATAAACCGATGATATACTATCCATTGTCTACACTTATGTTGGCAGGAATACGAGAGGTTTTAATTATATCCACTCCTCGCGATTTGCCAATGTTTCAAGAACTATTGGGCGATGGACAGAAGTTGGGAATGAAGTTTCAGTATAAGGTACAAGAAATTCCTAATGGATTGGCGCAAGCATTTGTATTGGGTGCAGAGTTTTTGGCTGGTGAACGTGGTTGTTTGATTCTTGGCGACAATATGTTTTATGGTCAAGGGTTCTCGCAAATGCTTCAGCGTGCTGCACAAATTGAAAAGGGTGCTTGCATTTTTGGTTATTATGTAAAAGATCCTCGTGCCTACGGAGTTGTTGAATTTGATGGTGATGGCAATGTTGTTTCGCTTGAAGAAAAACCTAATAATCCAAAAAGCAACTATGCAGTGCCAGGTCTTTATTTCTACGATGAAACCGTAACCGAGAAAGCTAAAAATCTTAAACCATCGGCTCGTGGTGAATACGAAATTACCGACCTTAATAAGTTGTATTTAGAAGATGGAAACTTAAAAGTCGAACTCTTTGGCCGTGGTTTTGCTTGGCTCGATACTGGCAATTGCGATAGCCTACTCGAAGCGTCAAACTTTGTAGCTACCATTCAAAACCGACAAGGTTTTTATGTGAGCTGTATCGAAGAAATAGCTTGGCGCAATGGTTGGATAGGCGATGAGCAACTAAAAGATTTGGGACAAAAACTTGAAAAAACAAAATATGGTCAGTACCTACTTGACCTATTAAATCATAAATAATAACAAACGCTATATTACTATATCGCTTATCTTCTCAGAAATTAAAGTTATTTTGAGAAGATAGTTTGGTGTGTAGTACAATCAATATTTTAATGAGGTATGGAAATTATTAAAACACCTATAGACGATTTACTTGTTATTAAACCACGAGTATTTAATGATGCTCGAGGTTTCTTTTTTGAAACATACAATGCCGAACGTTATAAAGCCGCAGGCATTAATGCCGATTTTGTACAAGATAATATGTCAAAATCGTCATACGGAGTAGTACGTGGTTTGCATTTTCAAAAACCACCATTTACACAAGCCAAATTAGTTCAAGTAATTGAGGGTTGTGTCTACGATGTAGCAGTGGATATTCGGCATAATTCGCCTACGTATGGACAATGGTATGGTGTGGAACTTTCAGCAGAAAATCATCTCCAATTTTTTATTCCACGTGGTTTTGCTCATGGCTTTTCGGTACTAAGTGAAACTGCCATATTTTCATACAAATGCGACAATCTTTATCACCCCGAAGCTGAAGGAGGTGTGATATTCAATGATAAACAGCTGAATATCGATTGGCGTATACCAGATAGTAAGATGGTTACTTCTGAAAAAGATTTATTACACCCCACATTCAATCTACTTCCAACTATTTTTTAGATATGAATTTACTAATTACAGGTTGCAATGGTCAGTTAGGCAACGAAATGCGAGTGGCTCTTGCCTCTCATCCTGAAATCAATGTCTATTATACAGATATTGACACGCTCGATATTACTAACGAAGACCAATTAAATACCTTTGTAAAAGATAATAAGATAACACATATAGTAAATTGCGCAGCCTATACTGCAGTAGACAAAGCCGAAGACGATGAAGCTACAGCTACCAAAGTAAATGTAGATGCTGTGCGCAACCTTGGTGCAGTGGCAGAGCGCAACGATGCTAAATTATTGCACATTTCTACCGATTATGTGTTTGATGGCACAGAGTGTAAGCCTTATACCGAAAATATGCCAGTGTGTCCAACCAATGTATACGGACGAACAAAACTTGCTGGAGAAGAGGCCTTGCATAATGTTTGCTCCAATGCAATCATTATACGTACTTCATGGCTATACTCTTCGTTTGGTAACAATTTTGTAAAAACTATGCTACGTCTTGGACGTGAAAAAGATACACTTGGTGTGATTTTCGACCAAGTGGGTACTCCTACCTACGCTGCCGATTTGGCACAAGCAATAATTGCTGTTATCTGTGCTGATGTATGGCATACAGGAACTTACCATTTCTCTAACGAGGGCGTTTGCTCGTGGTACGATTTTACAAAAATGATTCATCAAATAGCTGGTATAAATTGCACCGTTAATCCTATCGAAAGCAGTGCATACAAGGTACGTACACCGCGACCACACTATAGTGTGTTGAACAAAACAAAAATTAAGAACACTTTCGGTATCGAAATACCATATTGGATAGATTCGTTGCGCAAGTGTATTGCTATATTAGAACAAAAACAGTGATAGTCAGTTTTTTTTAACTTTCTCATATAATTAGGGGAGTGGTAGAGCTTAGATAACGATAATTGGGAAATGGCTGTTGATTTTCAAATCAACCTTATCGCTGAAGTTCATAAATCTCTTCTCACACAAAAACAACAAAAAACAACAAAACAACAAACAAATGACTTTTCAAGAATTAGAATTAAAAGAAGAGATTTTACAAGGTGTTACAGCTTTAGGATTTGAAAATCCAATGCCAATCCAAGAAAAGGTAATTCCTCACATGCTTACCACCGACACCGATTTAGTAGCTTTAGCACAAACAGGTACTGGTAAAACTGCTGCTTTTGGATTGCCAATCTTACAGATGATCGATAACAGCCGTAACAACATTCAAGCGTTGGTCTTAGCTCCCACACGAGAACTCTGTATGCAGATAGCTAAGGATTTAACTAACTATGCACAATATATGCGTGGTATAAAAGTAGTGCCTGTGTATGGAGGCGAAAGTATTGTCAATCAATTTCGTAGATTGGATATACAGCCACAGATATTGGTTGCTACCCCGGGGCGTCTTATTGACCTTATAGAGCGAGGTAAAGTACATTTAGACAATGTGCAGTATTTAGTGCTTGACGAAGCAGATGAGATGTTAAATATGGGTTTTCAGGACGATTTGGAGACTATCCTTAAGTCTGTACCTACATCTCGTCGTACACTTCTTTTCTCTGCCACTATGCCAGCCGAGATAGCACGTATAGCCAAAAATTATATGCACGATGCCGCCGAAATATCAGTAGGTACTCGCAATGCTGGGTCTGACAATGTGGAACACGTGTATTATATGGTACAAGCTGCCAATCGTTATTTGGCATTGAAGCGTATCGTAGATATGAACCCCGATATCTATGCAATAGTTTTTTGCCGTACTCGTAAAGAGACTAAAGAGGTAGCCGAACACTTAATGAACGATGGCTACAATGCCGATGCGCTTCATGGCGATCTTAGCCAAGAGCAACGCGACACTGTGATGAACAAATTTCGCATCAAACATATACAAATTTTGGTGGCAACCGATGTTGCTGCTCGTGGCTTAGATGTTAGCGACTTAACTCATGTAATAAATTATAATCTGCCCGATGATGTTGAGGTGTACACACATCGTTCTGGTCGTACTGGTCGTGCTGGCAAAAAGGGTATTTCGTGTGTCATAGTTCACTCTCGTGAGGGACGAAAACTTCGTGACATAGAGCGTGTTATTAAGAAAGAGTTTAAGAAGTGTGACATTCCTACAGGTATGGATATATGCAAACGTCAACTCTTTCATATGATTGATAAGATGGAACGTGTAGAGGTTGACACTGCGCAGATCGACCCTTTTATGCACCAAATTACCGAAAAACTCAACTACCTATCTCGTGAAGAATTGATTTCTCGTTTTGTATCGCTTGAGTTCAATCGTTTCTTAGATTATTATCGCAATGCCGAAGATATCAATGTCAACGTCACTCTCAATCGTCGAGGAGAGGGTAGTGGTGATGAGGAACGTAGTCGTCGCAAACGTAGTGGTGGCAACCGTATCCGTCTGAAAATGATGTATGGCTCTCGTCAGAATGCTTCGCCTAAATCGGTACTCTCTATTATCAACAATGTTACCCAAGACAAGTCTATAGCTATAGGCGACATTGAAATAACCAATAAGTTTACTTTCTTCGATGTTTTCGAGGATCAAGCCGATCAAGTACTTCGTGCTTTCGAAGCCGGTGGTCAGCCACTTACGGTGGCAGAACCCCGCGAAGTAACCAGTCGTGCGCCACGAGAAACCAATCGCAGCGGTCGCACCACGGACAAATCGGTACGGGGTGGAAGAAATAGTTATTCCGATGCACGAGGCGATCGTAAACAAAACGATAAAGAACGACGCATCAGTCAAGACAAAAATTTTAATAACGAAGTTCGCTCAAAACTTCGCAACGAACGTTTCTCCACTTCCAATTGGCGAGATTTGTTGGACGACAAAAAAACTCAAAACGAAGAAAAACCATGGCGCAATCGCCGCCGTTGATAGCATAAATTTGTCATACAACAACTCGATATTAACCTTAATTTGTTGATTTATAGTGTAAATTATGTAAGACAAATTTATTCTGTAAAATAAACTTTATATTTTGAAAAATTGTATTTCCTTTGCATTAAGTGAAATAGAAAAAACATATTGCTTAGCAATGAAATTGGGAAACGTATGAAAGAGTTGGACGACCGAGAGTGGAAATATATACTTTAACAGCAATCCGATGAACATAAGGAAAAAATGGCAAACGTCAAGACATATCGTCAAATTGCTGTAGAATATGCTAAAAATCAGCCCCAAACTAAAGAGTATTACTACTCTTGGTGGTAAAGTTTTTGTAAGCATAAGAGAAAAGTGCTGTTACTTCTCTGGTAACAGCACTTTTTTTGCATAATACACAAATAATTGAGCTATTTTTGGTAACTTTGCAAATTACGAAAAAATAATTATTTATGACACAAAGAAAAAAGCCTTGTTTACGTTTCTCCCAGATACTCTCTATGAGTATGGGGTTTCTTGGTATACAGATGGGGTTTGCTATGCAAAATGCTAATGCCAGTCGTATACTTCAAACTTATGGTGCTGGAGTGGAACATCTTTCTTGGTTTTGGATTGTTGCTCCACTTACAGGTATGATAGTTCAGCCTATAATTGGACATTATAGCGACCAAACATGGTGTCGACTTGGTCGTCGTCGCCCTTATTTTTTAGTTGGTGCAATACTTACTGCTATCGCTTTGGTGCTGATGCCTAATGCTGGTTTGTTTTCTGCCTTTTTACCTGCTGTATTTGTTGGTGCTGGCTTTCTGATGATAACCGATGCAAGCATTAATGTAACAATGGAGCCTTTCAGAGCTTTAGTTGCCGATATGCTACCAACGGAACAGACTACTATGGGCTTTTCGGTACAGACTTTTCTTATTGGAATAGGAGCAGTAATAGGTTCGTGGTTGCCATACGTTTTGCTTAATTGGTTTGGTATTGGAGAGGGAGTGTCAGAGAGTGGTATTCCATTAAATCTTGTTTACTCGTTCTACATCACCGCATTTGTTCTGATATGCACTATATTGTGGACAGTTTGTACTACAAAGGAGTATTCTCCACAACAGCTGAGTGAGTTTTCTGATCAAAAGGACAATATCGAAATTAACAAAAAAGAAAAGCGAGGTTTGTCGGCTCTTTTTGTAGACTTTGTACACATGCCCAAAATAATGTTGCAACTCGGGGTAGTACAATTTTTCTCGTGGATAGCTCTATTTGGTATGTGGGTATATACTGTGCCGGCAGTTGCAGAACATATTTATGGCTCAGCTTCGCCCGATTCTCCTCTATATCAACAGGCTGGCGACTGGGTGGGTGTGCTTTTTGGAGTTTATAATTTTGTGGCTATGGCTTTCGCTCTGTTTTTGATACCGATTTCCAATAAAATAGGACGAAAATTAACTCATTCCATTGCCTTGACAATAGGCGGTATTAGTTTGATTTCTATCTTCTTTATTCAATCAGAAACACTGTTAATTTTACCTATGATTGGAATTGGTATAGCTTGGGCTTCGATTTTGGCTATGCCATACGCGATGTTATCTCCTGCCTTGCCACCTGACAAAACTGGCGTGTATATGGGTATTTTCAATTTCTTTATCACAATTCCTCAAATTATCAATGCGTTGTTTAGCGGTCTGTTGCTCAAATATGTTTTCGACCTCAATACTATTTGGATGCTTGTGCTTTCTGGTATATTTTTAATAATTGGAGCTGTAACTGTATTGTTTATTAAAGAAAAATGAGTCAAGTATGAAACGACTATTGTTTATAGCTTATATTCTATTTGTTTCGCTTTCGCCAATTTTTGGAAAAAGTATTAGTTTTTGCACCACTATAAGTCCCCGAATGTGGTGGGTTGGAATGCATAATACCGAATTGCAATTGATGCTATATGGTAGTGGTGTAAGCGAATGTGAAGTGTCCGTTGATAATAGTTCGGCACTAAAACTACTACGAGTAGAACGTACCCCAAATCCCGATTACCTATTTGTTTATCTCGATACTCGTGAAGCCACAGAGGGTGAATATTATATTCTATTGTCGAAAAAAAGCATAAAACGGACACAAACTATAACATATACTTTGCACAAACGAGAGGATAATTCGGCACAGCGTACCTCTTTTGGGCAGCAAGATGCTGTATATCTTGTTATGCCCGATCGTTTTGCCAATGGTAATCCCAACAATGATAATGTAAATGGATATATTCAGACAGTTGATACATCTGATTTACATCAACGTCAAGGTGGTGATATACAAGGTATTATAGACCATTTAGATTATATAGCCGACCTTGGTATGACAGCCTTATGGACTACACCGCTTTTCGATGACGATGATGCGCAATATTCGTACCATCACTATGCTACTACCGATTTATACAATGTTGATCCTCGGTTTGGCACAAATGAAGATTTCCGTCGATTAGTAGACTCTTGTCATAGTTACGGCTTGAAATATATACTCGATATAGTACCCAATCATCTTAATGTAAGATATAAATGGGGTAGTGGTATCCCCGATTCTGCGTGGCTACACCAATGGACTGATTTTACAAGAACAAATTATCAACTTTGCGCTCAGACCGACCCATACGCTTCGCATTACGACAAAAACCTTCTCTGTAATGGTTGGTTCGATACTAATATGGCAGATCTCAACCTTGCCAATCCACTACTTGCCGATTATATCCGTCAAGCATATATCTATTGGATAGAATATACTGGATTGGACGGTATACGAGTAGACACATACCCGTACAACGATAGAAACGATGTGGCAAAATTGCTTGGAGAAATACGATGTGAATATCCAAATATGAATTTGGTTGGGGAGTGTTGGGTTAAATCAGTACCAGAATTATCGTATTATCAGAGTGGAACGTTAAATCGTGATAGCTTTGATTCGCAACTACCCTCGGTGATGGATTTTGTATTAAAAGACTATTTAGAGTGGTCGTTTGTTGAAGAAGAGGGTTGGAATAGAGGACTGCAACGTTTTTATTTTCATTTTGCACAAGATTTCGTCTATTCTCGCCCCGATTTGATAATGAATATGGTGGACAATCATGATATGAACCGCTATGGTAATGCTGTTGACTATAACCCCGATTTATATAAAATGGGAATAACCTTGATTGCCATTGTTCGTGGTTTCCCTCAATATTATTATGGCGATGAGATAATGATGGAGGGTAGAGGTGGTTCATACGAAGATTGTCGTCATCGTTTTTCTGGTGGTTGGAAAAATGATGAAACTAATAAATTTAGGCACGAATGCCGCACATCTACCGAAAACGACATCCGTTCGCACCTAAAAAAGGTGCTTTTATTCAGACGGCAATCTAAGGCAATAACACAAGGCAAAATGCTACAATTTATACCATACGATGGAATTTATTGTTTCTTTCGCTATATTGGTAATGAAAAAGTTATGGTTGTTGTAAATAACAATAACAACGACCGAGAAGTGGATATAACACGATTTAATGAAATGAATATCATAGGTCATACAGCATACGATGTAATTAACGACACGTATCTTACTATAGGCAAACGACATATATTCCAATCCAAATCAATCACGATATTTGACATTCAATAAAATGGTAAAGTATTGTATGTTAGCGTTGTATAAAAAGTATATATTCAACAAATTATCGTAACTAAATGAAATTGAGGAAAAAATGAAGAAAAACTTTGTCAAGTCAGAATATTGTCGTATATTTGCAGTCCCAAACGCAGTGATTTTTGGGGACTTAAATATGTATAAATCAAAGTAGTATAATAATTAAAACGTATTGAAAAATGACAAAAGCAGACATCGTTAATGAGATTGCCAAAAATACTGGTCTTGTAAAAGAAGATGTTTTGAAAACAGTAGAGGCTTTTATGGATTGTGTCAAAGATTCATTGGCTAATGATGAGAACGTGTATTTGCGCGGTTTCGGTAGTTTCATTGTCAAAGAACGTGCAGAGAAGACTGCTCGTAACATCTCGAAGAATGTGACAATAAAAATCCCTGCTCACAACATTCCAGCATTCAAGCCTTCTAAAGAGTTCTCGGCTAAACTCCTTAAATAAAATCTGATAGTTTTCGACTATTCCGAATTTTGACATTGTCGTGATGAGGTATAGTGTATTTATATAACAATTTTAAACGTTTACAGATATGCCAAGCGGAAAGAAAAGAAAAAGACATAAAATGTCTACGCATAAGCGTAAAAAAAGACTAAGAAAGAACCGTCATAAAAAGAAATAATAGTTCTTTTGCTATTAGGCTTTTTAAGAAAAAAACAAATTTGGAGATGCCTGATTTTTTTGAGGATTGTTCTTTGAATTTGTTTTTTTGTTTTTGAGATGACCATTGTGAGAGTTGAGAGTGGTTTATGTAAAATGTGATGTTGGAGTGAAGTGATTAAATTTACAGAGTTGAATAGTGTTGATGATTGTTCAAATAGGGTTTGAACAAGTAATATAAAAAATGAGAAATAACATAATATATACCAAATAATTATAGATGGTAAAAGAAATAGTAATTAACGCCCAAAGTAATCAGATTTCGTTGGCTCTACTCGAAGACAGCAATTTAGTAGAGTTGCATCGCGATACTTTGCAACATTCGTTTGCAGTGGGTAATATATATATGGGGCGGGTAAAAAAAATTTTGCCTGGACTTAATGCTGCATTTATCGATATTGGTCATAGCAAAGAGGCTTTTATCCATTATCACGACTTGGGCATTCAATTTTTGACATTCAATGGCTACGTTCAGCAGATGCTATCCGACAAAAAGCATGAGCCACGAGTAAAACGCCTCCCCGACTTGCCTAAAGAGGGAGCTATACAGGACTATATAAAGCAAGGCGATTTTATAATGGTGCAAATAACCAAAGAGCCTATAAATACTAAAGGTCCTCGTTTGTCGGGAGAAATTAGTATTGCTGGTCGCAATATGGTATTGTTACCATTAGGCGACAAGGTTACGGTATCGCAGAAAATTAAGGCTAAGGAAGAGCGTATTCGTCTTCGTAAATTGGTGATGAGCATTAAAAAACCATCGTATGGTCTTATTATACGTACTGTGGCAGAGGAGAAACGAGTGGCCGAACTTGATAACGAGCTAAAAGTGATGGAAAAACGTTGGCTCAAAACAGTCACTGCCCTTCGTAAAAGCAATGGTATTGCTCCACTTTATGAGGAGAGCAGCCGCACCGTATCAGTGTTGCGCGACTTTTTCACACCTGATTATGAGGCAATATATGTCGATGACCCTATAATATATGAAGAGGTTAGAGCCTATGTAGAGTTGATAGCCCCCGGGGTTATTGATACTGTTAAGTTGTATAAAGGTGATTTGCCTATATTTGACCATTTTGCTATAACTAAACAGACAAAGTCACTATTTGGTCGTACTGTGTCGTTTAAGCGTGGAGCATATCTTATACTTGATAAGGCAGAAGCTATGCACGTTATTGATGTCAATAGTGGCACTCGCACTAAAGCAGATCAAACTCAGGAAGAGAATGCTTTGGAATGTAATATAGCTGCAGGTACAGAGATTGCACGTCAACTACGTTTGCGCGATATGGGCGGTATTATAGTGGTCGATTTTATAGATATGGCAGTAGCTGCTAATCGTAATGCACTATACGAACACATGGTACAAGCTATGTCAACAGACAGGGCAAGACACAATATATTGCCACTTAGTAAGTTTGGACTAATGCAAATTACACGCCAGCGTGTGCGTCCAGCGATGGAACTCGAAACAGAAGAGGTGTGTCCAACTTGCGGTGGTACAGGTAAAGCAAAATCGTCTATATTGTTGGTCGATGAAATAGAGTCGCATTTCGAAGATGTTAAAGAGGTATATGCAGTGAAAGGGTTTGTAATAGAGGTAAATCCATACGTAGGAGCTTTTATCCGACGAGGAGTACCATCGCTACTTACCAAATGGCGTATAAAATATGGCTTTGGTCTTAAACTTAGCGAAAATCAGGAATTAGGCTTTCTTCAGTACCGCTTTACCAACAAAGAGGGTGAAGAGTATATACTTCAAGATTTAAAAGATTAACTTTAGAAATGTTATGCAGCAATATCTCGATTTACTTCAACGTGTAAAATCAGAAGGAGTGTATAAAGGCGATCGCACAGGTACAGGAACGATTAGTATCTTTGGTCATCAAATGCGTTTCGATTTAAGTGAGGGATTTCCATTACTTACTACTAAAAAGCTACATCTTAAGTCTATAATATACGAACTCCTTTGGTTCTTAAATGGCGACACCAATGTAAAGTATCTTCAAGATAATGGTGTACGTATATGGAATGAATGGGCTGACGTAAATGGCGATTTAGGACACATTTATGGCTATCAATGGCGTTCGTGGCCCGACTATAATGGTGGACATATTGATCAAATATCTGATGTTGTAGAGCAAATAAAGAACGACCCCGATTCTCGTCGCTTGATAGTGAGTGCATGGAATGTGGCAGATCTCAACAATATGAATCTTCCTCCATGTCATACTTTCTTTCAGTTTTATGTTGCCGAGGGACGTTTGTCGTTGCAGTTATATCAGCGTAGTGCCGACATTTTCTTGGGAGTTCCATTTAATATAGCCTCTTACGCATTGCTATTGCAGATGATGGCACAAGTAACTGGTCTGAAACCTGGTACATTTGTTCATACTCTTGGCGATGCTCATATATATACTAACCATCGTGAGCAAGTGGATTTACAACTTACTCGTGAACCACGGGCTTTGCCAACTATGACAATAAATCCCGATGTAAAAGGTATATTCGATTTTAAGTACGAAGATTTCAAACTCGAAAATTACAGTCCACACCCACATATTGCAGGAGCAGTAGCCGTGTGAGTAAACAAGTTATTGCCTCCCCTAATAAAACAGCCGCATTGTTACATTTTACGAAATGTAATAATGCGGCTGTTGTCAATTTCTAAGAGATGAGTTGTTACTCTGCAACTCCTTCGTTCATCACTTTTATAATATCGAAAGTTTCACGATTAAAGTCTTCGATAAGAGTGTTGAAATAGTGGCGTACACGTTTGCGGTCAGCAGTACGCTCATAGTTTGAGATACGGCAACGGCAGTCATCGTGTATATCAATGATGCGTTGTGCTAATGTTTGTAGCTTTTCGTCATCAAACTCTTTGATGAGCATATTACAGATTATGCACTCATCAAGAAGTTGTGTGTGAATAGAAGTAATCTGTTTTTTCAATAATCTACGACTTGCCATAATGTTTTAGTCTTTTATTTTGGTGAATATTTTTTTCATCTACAAAGTTAGACATTTTTTCTGATACAATTCTATTTTTACCAAGAAAAGTAGCTACGTTTCCTATCAAATAAACCTTTAAGAAATGAATAAGAGATAGAAATATTTTTTGTAACTTTGCACTCGTATATTAATGCCCGAAAAACAAAAGGAAAAACTACTGATAATATGATGACTTCAAAGGAAATACGTAAGTCGTTTCTCGACTTCTTTGAAAGCAAAGGACACAAAATTGTACCCTCTGCTCCTATGGTGATTAAGGATGACCCCACACTGATGTTTACCAACGCTGGTATGAACCAATTCAAAAACATCATTCTCGGCAACGACCCTATAAAATATTCGCGAGTAACCGACTCGCAAAAATGCTTACGTGTTAGTGGAAAACATAACGACTTAGAAGAAGTGGGTCATGACACTTACCACCACACTATGTTCGAAATGCTTGGTAACTGGAGTTTTGGCGACTATTTCAAAGCCGATGCTATTGCTTGGGCATGGGAATACTTAACCGAAGTTGCTAAATTAGACAAAGATAGACTTTACGTTACAGTGTTTGAGGGTTTGGAGTCGGAGGGATTGGAGCGTGATAATGAGGCTGCTGAAATATGGAAAAAATATATTTCAGCCGACCGCATAATCGACGGAAATAAACACGACAACTTTTGGGAGATGGGCGATACTGGTCCTTGTGGTCCTTGCTCTGAAATTCATATTGATCTTCGTAGTGATGACGAACGTGTCAAAATTTCTGGTCGTGACCTTGTTAATAAGGATAATCCTCAGGTTATTGAGATTTGGAACAACGTGTTTATGCAATACAATCGTAAGGCTGACAAATCGCTTGAACCACTTCCTAATAAGGTTATAGATACTGGTATGGGCTTTGAACGTCTATGCGTAGCTATTCAAGGCAAAAAGTCGAACTACGATACCGATGTATTCCAACCTCTACTCACAGCTGTTGGCGATGTGTGTCACTGCAAATATGGTGATAACCAAAAGGTTGACATTGCAATGCGTGTTGTCGCAGACCACATGCGTACTATTGCTTTTGCCATTACCGATGGACAATTGCCCTCAAATGCGAAAGCTGGTTACGTTATTCGTCGTATACTTCGTCGTGCTGTAAGATATGGTTACACATTTCTTGGTTGTCGTCAAGCATTTATATATAAGTTGATCCCTGCCCTTATTGATAATATGGGTGAAGCTTATCCCGAACTTATTAAGCAACAAACTATTATTGAGCGTGTAATTAAAGAGGAAGAGGAGTCGTTTTTACGTACTCTAGAACTTGGTATTCGTTTGCTCGATAAAGTGATAGCCGATGCCAAAGGTATGGGTATTAAGGTAATAAGCGGTGTAGATGTGTTTACATTATACGACACTTATGGTTTCCCACTCGACCTTACAGAGTTGATTCTTAAGGAGAATGACCTTTCGGTAAAACTCGATGATTTCAAGGCTGAAATGTCGAAACAGAAAGAACGCGCACGCCATGCAGCTGCTGTGGAAACTGGCGACTGGGTAACAATTCGTGAAGGAGAGACTGAATTTGTAGGTTACGACCTTACACAATGCGAAACTCACATACTTCGCTATCGTAAGGTAATTCAGAAACAGAAAGAGTATTACCAAATAGTTCTTTCTCGTACTCCATTTTACGCCGAGATGGGAGGTCAAGTAGGTGATACTGGTTGGCTTATATCAGATGATGGCGAAAATATTGCCGTAAATGACACTAGGCGAGAAAACAATCTACCAGTACATATTGTGTCTACGTTGCCTTCGGCTATAGAGGCTACATTCTTTGCTAAAATAAATGTTGATAAACGTCACGCCTCAGAAGCTAATCATACTGCTACACACTTACTTCACAAAGCATTGAGAGATTTGTTGGGTAAACACGTAGAGCAAAAAGGCTCGTTTGTTAGTCCCGAAGTACTTCGTTTTGACTTCTCGCATTTTCAAAAACTTACTCCGGAAGAGATAAGACAAGTAGAGCATAGCGTAAATCGTATGATTAGGACCAATTACGAATTAGATGAACACCGCAATGTGCCTATTGCAGAGGCTAAAGCTTTCGGAGCTATGGCTCTTTTTGGCGAAAAATATGGCGAACAAGTACGAGTGGTACGTTATGGCGATAGCATCGAACTTTGTGGTGGTACTCATGCATCATCTACTGGTAATATCGGTCTTTTCCGTATTGTATCGGAGAGTTCGATTGCTGCTGGTATTCGTCGTATTGAGGCTGTAACAGCTGAAAATGCAGAGTTTTATGTTGACAATATTCAAGATCTTCAAGCATCGGTCAATAATCTTTTCAACAATACACCAGACATTCTTTCTGCTGTGAAAAAGAGTATTGATGAAAATTCAACACTTAAAAAGAAAATTGAAAACTTTATAGTTGAACGTGCAGAAGGATTGCGCGAAACTATGCTTCAACGTGCAGCAGAAATAAATGGTGTAAAAGTTATTAGCTTTGTTGGTAACGAATCGCCTGATATAAACAAGATGCTTGTGCCATTCTTCCGTGGACGTTTTGCCGATGTCAAGTTCATCTATATAGCTGGAACTGTATATGAGGGCAAACCATCAATTACCATTTTCCTTAGTCAACCTATGATTGATTTAGGTTTTAATGCAAGTAAGATGATCCGTACTGCTGCTAAATACATACAAGGTGGTGGTGGTGGTCAAGCCTTTATGGCTACTGCTGGTGGTAAATATCCAGAGGGTATGGACGAAGCAATAGATTGTGTAATAAATATGATAAAATAAATCATTGTGGGACACTCTTTCTGTAGATCTCGTCGCTTGTATGATAAGTTCGGGAGTGTTCTTAATCCACATCATTCAATAATATGATTAAAGTAACTTTTCCTGACGGCACTGTACGTGAATATGCCGCAGGTAGCACTGCTTTTCAAATCGCAGAATCCATTTCTCCTCGTCTTGCTGCCGACATTCTTGCAGCAACGGTCGATGGCGAAATAGTTGAAATCAATCGTCCCATCAATAACGATTGTACACTTAAACTTCACAAATGGGACGACGAACAAGCTAAACATGCCTTTTGGCATACATCTGCCCACCTTATGGCAGAAGCTATGCAGGAGTTGTATCCTGGCATTCAGTTTGGTATTGGTCCGGCCATTGAAAATGGCTTTTATTACGATGTAATGCCCCCTACAGGTACGATCATTAAAGAGTCTGACTTTGTGACTATTGAGAAGAAAATGGCAGAACTCGTCCAGCGTAAAGAGAGTGTTACTCGTACCGACATCTCTAAAGCCGATGCTCTTAAAATGTTTACCGATCGTGGTGAGACATACAAATGTGAGTTGATAAATGATCTCGAAGATGGCACTATAACGCTATATACACAAGGCGCATTTACCGACTTATGTCGTGGACCGCACCTTGTAAATACTGCCGACATCAAAGCTATCAAACTCCTAAGTGTAGCAGGTGCTTATTGGCGTGGCGATGAGCATCGTCCTCAGATGACTCGTATCTATGGTATATCGTTCCCTAAAAAGAAAATGCTTGACGAATACCTTGCACTTCTCGAAGAAGCTAAAAAGCGCGATCATCGTAAAATAGGAAAGGAATTAGAGTTATTCGCATTCTCAGATGCCGTGGGTAAAGGGTTGCCTTTATGGTTACCCAAAGGTACTGCACTTCGTCTTCGTCTCGAAGAGTTTCTTAAACGTATCCAGAAACGTTTTGGTTATCAACAAGTAATGACCCCTCATATCGGTCAAAAAGAGTTATGGGTAACATCTGGTCACTATGCTAAGTATGGTAAAGACTCTTTTCAGCCAATATTAACTCCAGAAGAGGGTGAAGAGTATTTGTTGAAACCAATGAACTGCCCTCACCACTGCGAGATATATAAGGTAGCACCTCATTCATACAAGGATCTTCCTCTTCGCTATGCCGAATTTGGTACAGTATATCGTTATGAACAGAGCGGAGAGCTTCATGGACTAACTCGTGTACGTTCGTTTACACAAGACGATGCACACATTTTCTGCCGTCCCGACCAACTCAAAGAGGAGTTTATGAAAGTGATGGATATTATCTTCATAATTTTCAAAGCATTGGACTTCAAAAACTTTGAAGCACAAATATCTCTTCGCGATCCAAACAATCATGAAAAATACATTGGCTCGGACGATGTATGGGAAAAAGCCGAATCTGCTATTATCGAAGCTTGCGAATATAAAGGATTGAAAGCTCATACCGAAATAGGAGAAGCTGCATTCTATGGTCCTAAACTCGACTTTATGGTTCGTGACGCTATTGGTCGTAAATGGCAATTGGGTACCATTCAGGTAGACTACAATTTGCCGGAACGTTTCCAACTCGAATATACTGGTGCCGATAACCTTAAACATCGTCCAGTGATGATTCACCGTGCGCCATTTGGTTCTATGGAGCGTTTTGTGGCTGTTCTCATTGAGCATACTGGAGGAAAATTTCCACTATGGCTTACTCCAGACCAAGCCGTAGTATTGCCTATATCAGAGAAATACAACGACTATGCTCGTTCGGTTGCTGATAAACTTGCACAATTCGATGTTCGTGCTATCGTAGACGACCGCAACGAAAAGATTGGTCGCAAAATTCGTGATAACGAATTAAAACGTATTCCATATCTGCTTATCGTGGGAGAAAACGAGATGAACGAGGGCAAAATATCTGTACGCCGTCAAGGTGAGGGCGACCAAGGTGTGGTAACTCCTGAAGAGTTTGCCTCGAATGTTAACAAAATCATAGCCGATATGATGAGTGAATTCTAACAATACTCAAAAGCCTTACATACACACTATCGTGTGATAGTGTGTATGTAAGGCTTTGTTTTGCGTATTATATATAAAAAAAAACAATATCAATCCAATGAAAAAAATTTATTATCCATTGATGGCACTTGCACTTGTTGCTACTGGATGCAGCAATAAAAAAGCTGAGTCCACACAGTCCATTGGTATCCGTATGGAAAATATGGACACCACCGCCAAAGTTGGCACCGATTTTTACCAATACGCTACTGGTGGTTGGCAAAAACTCAATCCTCTCACTGACGAGTACTCTCGTTTCGGTTCGTTCGATCTTCTTGCCGAAAATAACCGCGAACAGTTAAAAGGTCTTATTGAGGGTATAGCTTCGCAAGAAAACGAAACAGGTACAGTTGCTCAAAAAATAGGCGACCTTTACAATATTGCTATGGATGTAGAACGCCTTAACCAAGATGGCGTAGCTCCTATCAAAGCTGACCTTGACCGCATAAATGCTATTACCGATCGTGGCGAAATTGCTGCTCTTATGGGCGAGATGAACTATGTAGATATGTTCTTTGCTATGTATGTTGATGCTGATATGATGGACAGTAAGAAAAACTTACTCCAAACAATCCAAAGTGGACTTGGTATGGGAGAGCGCGACTATTATCTTGATGAAACAGAAACTATGCAGAATATCCGTGCAGAGTATCGCAAACACATAGCTGCAATGTTCACTCTTGCAGGTTTCACCGAAGAACAATCTACTGCTGCTGTTGAGGCTGTAATGTCTATCGAAACTCGCTTGGCTACAGCACATTATACTCAAGTACTTCTTCGTGATAGCGAGAAAAACTACCATAAGATGACAATTGATGAATTGAAAGCCGATTTTACTGGTTTCAATTGGGACGCTTATTTTGCAGGTTGCCAGGCACAAGCTGCCAACGAAATTAGCGTTTCTCAACCCGAGCCTATAAAAGAGGCTATTGCTATCATTAACGATGCCGACCTTGATGCTGTAAAATATTATCTTAGCTGGAAACTTATCAATGGTTCTGCATCATATCTTAGCGAAGCTGTTGAAGCACAAAATTTTGCATTCTATGGCAAAGTAATTTCTGGCAAACAAGAGCAATCTCCACGTTGGAAACGTGCCGTTTCTACTGTCGATGGTTCGCTTGGCGAGGCTGTCGGTCAGATGTATGTAAAGAAATATTTTTCAGAAGATGCTAAACATCGTATGGAAACTCTTGTTAAAAATCTTCTAACTGCATTTGGTCAGCGTGTAGATAACCTTGAATGGATGTCGGACGAAACCAAAGCTAAAGCTCACGAAAAACTCTCAACATTCTATGTAAAAGTAGGTTATCCTAATCAATGGCGCGACTATTCTCCACTTGTAATTGACAACAAATTGTCTTATTGGGACAATATGAAAGCTGTAAACGCATTCAATACTGCCATTATGATGGAGAAACTTTCAAAACCAGTCGACAAAGAAGAGTGGTTTATGACACCTCAAACAGTTAATGCTTATTACAATCCTACAACCAACGAAATATGTTTCCCTGCTGGTATTCTTCAATACCCATTCTTCGATATGGAAGCTGACGATGCATTCAACTACGGTGCAATTGGTGTAGTTATTGCACACGAGGTTACTCACGGATTTGACGACCAAGGTTGCAATTTCGACAAAGATGGCAATTTTAACAATTGGTGGACAGCAGAAGACAAAGCTCGTTTCGATGAACGTACAGCAGTGATGAAAGATTATTTCGATAATATCGTAGTTAACGAAGACGGACTTCACGCTAATGGTGCTTTCACACTTGGTGAAAATATTGCCGACCATGGAGGTCTTCAAGTAGCATTCCACGCACTTAAAAACGCTATGGCAGAGCAACCACTTGAAACAGTTAATGAACTCACTCCAGAGCAACGTTTCTTTATTGCATACGCTGGAGTTTGGGCTGGTAATGTTCGGCCAGAAGAGATAATCCGTCGTACTAAAACAGACCCACATTCTCTTGGAAAATGGCGTGTTGATGGTGCACTTCCACACATCAATGCTTGGTATGAGGCATTCGGTATTGCCGAGACTGACCCTCTTTATCTTGCTCCTGAAAACCGTGTATCAATTTGGTAATACCAATAATAGGGTAGTGTAATACGGAGTATTATGCTATATTAAGAATAGTAGTCATATATCATAATTCTAATATGATGGTTAGAATTGTTGATATATGACTATTTTCATTTTAGTAAGTTGTTCGATTTGTATAATGTTGTAAATCAAGTATTTTACTTTTGTTAATTCTAATCCTTTAATATGGAAAATGTTTGATGAATATTTGCCTATGTAAAAAAATAAGAGTACCTTTGTAGTCGCATTAAAATGTATCCAAACATTTTAGATAATAATACACTAAATATTAATTATAATACTATGGCAAAATTCAAAGGTGCAGTGGTGGTTGATACCGAACGCTGCAAAGGATGCGGTCTATGCGTAGCTGCTTGCCCATCGAAAGTTCTGGGATTGTCGTCTCAGGTTAATGCCAAAGGTTACAACTATGCCGAAATGGTCAACGAAGATGCTTGCATCGGTTGCTCTTCTTGTGGCATTGTGTGTCCTGACGCAGTTATTTCTGTTTATAAAGTAACCCTCTAATCCAAAAGGTCATGGAAGAAGTAAAATTAATGAAAGGTAATGAAGCCTTCGCTCACGCAGCCGTACGTTCTGGATGCGATGGTTATTTTGGTTATCCTATTACCCCTCAATCTGAGGTTATGGAAACCTTACAAGAACTCAAACCTTGGGAAGATACTGGTATGGTTGTTCTCCAGGCAGAGAGTGAAGTGTCTGCAATCAATATGGTTTATGCAGGTGCTGCATCTGGTAAAATGGTTATGACTTCGTCATCATCTCCTGGTGTGAGCTTGAAACAAGAGGGTATCTCTTATATCGCAGCTGCAGATCTTCCTTGTCTTATCCTCAATGTTATGCGTGGAGGTCCTGGTCTTGGTACTATTCAACCTTCTCAAGCTGACTATTTCCAATCAGTTAAAGGTGGTGGTCATGGCGACTATCATTTGATAGTACTTGCTCCTGCTACTGTTCAAGAAATGGCAGACTTCGTAAGTCTTGGTTTTGACCTTGCTTTCAAATATCGTAATCCAGTTTTGATGCTTTCTGATGGTGTTATTGGTCAGATGATGGAGAAAGTAGTTCTTCCTGAGCAAAAAACTCGTCTTACACAAGAAGAAGTTGTAGCACGTTGCCCATGGGCTCTTACTGGTAAAGTAGGTCGTGATCGTAATATCATCACCTCTCTTGAGATGGCTCCTGAAATTATGGAACAACGCAACCTTGCACTTCAAGCTAAGTATCGCACTATCGAAGAAAACGAAGTACGTTTCGAAGAGTATCATCTCGACGATGCAGAATACGTTTGCGTAGCATTCGGTTCTTCGGCTCGCGTATGTAAATCTGCTGTAGAAATAGCTCGTGCCAATGGTATCAAACTTGGTGTATTGCGTCCTATCACTCTTTTCCCATTCCCAACTAAAAAGATCCAAGAACTCGCTGGTCGTGTTAAAGGATTCCTTACAGTAGAAATGAGCGCAGGTCAAATGGTTGAAGACGTTCGTCTTGCTGTTAATGGTCGCGTTCCTGTAGAATTCTTCGGACGTCAAGGAGGTATGGTTCCTACAGCTGAAGAGGTATACGAAGCTCTTACTCAAAAATTCAACAAATAATCACCGAATGTCATGACAAAAGAAGATATAATAAAACCCGAAAACTTAGTTTACGGCAAGACCAAAATTATGACCGACAATGTGATGCACTACTGCCCAGGTTGCAGCCATGGTGTTATTCACAAACTTATTGCCGAAGTTATCGACGAGATGGGTATCCAAGACAAAACTATCGGCGTTGCTCCTGTAGGTTGTGCTGTATTTGCTTACAACTACCTCGACATCGACTGGGTAGAAGCAGCACATGGTCGTGCTCCTGCTAACGCTACCGCTATCAAACGTCTTAACCCAGAGAAATTCGTCTTCACTTATCAAGGCGATGGAGACCTCGCAGCTATTGGTACTGCCGAGACTATCCACGCTTGTAACCGTGGAGAAAATATCGTTATTTTCTTCGTTAACAATGGTATCTATGGTATGACTGGTGGTCAAATGGCTCCTACTACCCTTGAGGGTATGAAAACAGCTACTTGCCCATACGGACGTAACACCGATATCTATGGTTTCCCATTGAAAATCAGCGAACTCCTTGCAAAACTTGATGGTACTTGCTATGTTACTCGTCAGAGTACTCACAAAGTAGCCAACATCATTAAAGCTAAAAAAGCTATCCGTAAGGCATTTGAAAACTCTATAGCAGGTAAAGGTACATCTATTGTTGAGTTTGTATCGCACTGTAACACTGGTTGGAAAATGACCCCAGTAAAAGCCAATGCTTGGATGGAAGAGAATATGTTTGCTAAATATCCTCTTGGCGACCTTAAAGATACTCAGAAGAAAACTTACGCTGAGATCAAAGCCGAAAAAGGCATCGAATAATCTATCTCAATTATTAACTCATCTTAAAACCAAGACCTTTCTTGTATGTGATGTTTATCATGTAAACAATTACGAAAGAAAAGGCAAATATAAATATGAAAAGAGAAATTTGTATATCTGGTTTCGGTGGTCAAGGTGTCTTGTCAATGGGTAAAATTCTTGCTTATGCAGGACTTATGCAAGACAAAGAGGTAACATGGTTGCCTGCTTACGGACCAGAACAGCGTGGTGGTACTGCCAACGTTACTGTTATTATCAGCGATGAACCTATTGCTTCACCACTTCTTCAAAAATACGACATAGTAGTTGTTCTAAACCAACCATCTATGGACAAATTTGAGTCACGTGTTAAACCTGGTGGTATTATGATTTACGACCCACAAGGTATGACCCGCAAACCAGAACGTAAAGATATTAGCGTTTACGAAGTTGAGGCTTCACGTGTTTCTCAAGAACTCGGTCAAGCTAAAACATTCAATATGTTCGTTCTTGGTGGACTTCTAAAAGTTGACCCAATTGTTGAAATGGATAGCGTAATGCGTGGTTTGAAGAAAACACTCCCAGAGCGTCACCACAAACTACTTCCTGCCAACGAAGCAGCAATGATCAAAGGTGGTGAAATCATTAAAAAACTCTAATTCTATTAGTAATCACCTTTAGATTACATTAATTAGATAAAACTCAAAAGCAGTTGAATGACATTTTATTAATGTCGTACAACTGCTTTTGAATTTTTATAAGCCAAAACCGAATTAATCAGCTTTGGGAAATATTTATAGAAATGTTTATTACTTCGCTTGGTTGTCATATTAGAGACAAGAGGGTAGTGGTTGACAACCAGCTATTTGTTCTGCTCACTGAAAAACTCATCAGTGAAAACAAATTTATAGCCTTGATACTGGTACATTGAACCAAGTTTTTCCTCACTTGTATCCAATAAATTATCTTCTCTGATATAGAAATTTGAGAATATTGGAGATGCGTCAGTGCCTTCTGTATTGGTAGATAAGTATTCAACATTTTTGGTTTTTTACAACCATACAATCATATAGTGCGATAGACTGTGGATCTTCTATTCCATCAATGCTGTTTCCAATAAACTGGCTTTTATTTAGTTTAAACCTCTCGTATGGAGTAATAGCATATGTTGTACACAAGTTGTCCTTTGTTCCAAATTGAACGAAAATGGTGTCGTTTGTGTGGTTTTCCAAATAATATGATGTTACATAGTACACATAAACACGTTCGCAAGACATCAGACCAAACACAACAAGTAGCAGTGCTACAAAACTAAGCTTTTTCATTATGTTAGAGGTTTAAAAGTTAATATGTAGACCTTTCCAATTACTTATATCTCCACCAATAAACGATATATATGGTTTTGAGTCTATAAAGAAAGTTTCATTTGTTATATGTTTGCAATGATTCCTTGATGGATAGGATAGCTTTAATCATGTTTTCAGACTTCACGCTATTTATTATGTTGGTACAATGAGTTTTTACTGTATTTTCAGATATTTGAAGTATATAGGCTATCTCTTTTCTGGTTTTACCTGTCGCTAATAGTTCTATTATCTGGAGTTCTCTTGATGTGTAGCGATTTATGTCAAACTCTTTCCATTGATTAGTTTCGGAAAGCTTATATTTTTTATGTACTGCGTTGTCTATAATAGTTATTTGCGAGAGTGTTTTTTTGTTGTTGGCAGTGAAAGTAGTAGAAATAGCTATGTAACTTTGCCGTCATTAGATAGCTCAAATGGAAATAGTTTATTGTGCATCAAATGAATATCGCCTGATTTTTTTGACACTATATGTAGGTTGAATGAGATGATAAAATTGTAAATATTGAACTGTCGGAATAACTGTTCAAAATGAGGTTTCAGCGAACGAATTTTTTGGTTTTCTTCGGGCAATCGAAACATAGAATAGAGGTTGCTGAGCGATAACTCGCTGAGTTCGTTACGTTTCATACCAAATATGTTTTCTACTCCTTGAGGTACATAAATTACTTTATCTTCGTTGTAGTCAACTACAAAAACATACTGATACAAACCTACACTTAATTGATCAAGAAACGAATGTAACATTGAGTGTGATCAAGATTTTGATCGTGACTTTACCATAACTGCTTATTTAAATTGATTACTTTAACTACGAAGGACTACATTCTATATATTTTGAATGTCTTGTAGCTGTGGTCATACATTACTGTTACTATGTATAGTCCTCGAGGTAGTGGCGATACGTTTAATTGCGTGTTGTGTCCACTTTGGGTGATAAGTTGTTGTCCAGAGAGTGATACTACTGCTATCTGTTGTGGGCATTCATCGCTTTCAATATTTATAATGCCATCTGTAATGGTGGGGTAGAGGTGGCAATGGAGTGTGGTTATTTCGTTAGTACCTACAAATATGGTGGTATCGGTGTAAATATATTGGTCTGGTATTTCGGGAAGTGAGATGTAGGACGATGTCCATACTTTAACTTCTCCTGCGTGAAGAGTTTGCGTTGTGTTGGCATTAAATGGTGTTGTATGGTCGGTTAAGTAGTCGTACCATTGTGTAGCATTGGATGGCAATGTATATGTGAGGTCTTGTGCTGCATTCAAATTGCTGATAACGTACACTTGGTCATTGGCGTCTGCCCAAGTTACACTTCTTAACGACTGTCCTCCACCGACAGAGCATTGTGTTGGGTTGCCAGAAAATAGTTCGGGTTTAAGACGTGTACGTAGTTGTATCATCTGACCTAGTTTTTGGTACTGTTTCATACGTAATGGCGATGCAAAGTAACCAAGTCCTTCGGGCATTGGTTTGGGCGATGTGCGTCCTGACTCTTCTTCCTTACCGTTGTAACTATTGTAGTTGATGCTATAGTCGTAACCTATTTCATCAAACTGCCATATCATTTGAGGTCCATTAAGCATTACATTCATTGCTACGTTGGCAGCTATACGATTATATCGTGCAGTAGTATCGCTGATTATCTGACCATTGCCCCAACGTAGTGCTTTATAAAAATTGCGTTCTTCATCGTGACTGCCACAGTAAGTAACAAAGCCATCATATGTGGCAGGTTGAAAGCTATCACCATCTTTGAGCCACCCCATAGCCGTTTGACTATAGGCATTGTTGGTATTAGTCCAACACATCATACCACGATTTACTAAATCATTACGTTCGCTATCTCCTCGTCCATCCTCCCAAGGCCAATGTTCGAGTATAAAATAGGCATCTTCGGCTATGGCTTTCACTCCGTTTTGGTAATAAGAGTCAATAATACCAACTATATTGCTACAGTTGTATCCGCATAGTCCGTGCGACACATCCATACGATAACCATCTATCTTGTACTCGTCAAGCCAGTAGTTTAACACTCTTGTAAAGTGGGAATTGGTTTGTTCAAATTCGTGATTAAAGTCCTCGAATATTTTGTATGCGTGTGGAGCTACTTTGTTGAAAAATGGGTTGTCTTTCAAAGGAAAGAGTTTGTTCATAGGGTTGAGACCGGTGCAGTGGTTGAATACCATATCCATTATCACAGCTATCCCTCGTTTATGACATTCGTCAACGAAAGATTTGAAGTCGTTGGGAGTGCCGTATGCTTTGTCGAATGCAAAATAGTGGGTAGGATTATAACCCCAACTGATATTTCCTTCAAATTCGCATACTGGCATAAGTTCAATGGCGTTGACACCAAGATTTTCTATGTAGTCCAATCGCTTTGTAAGTCCTGCTATTGAGCGGTAAGGACAGAAATCATATACCCATACTTCGTAAATAATGAGGTTGTCTTTGTTGGGACGTGAGAAGTTTAGAGTTGCATCTGACCAATCAAAAGTGGAATGTGCAGTTTGGAGTACAGCGGCAGGACCTTGAGCTGCTGAGGGCAACTCTTGTAGGTTGGGGTAAATGTCGTTTGGTATCCAAGCGCAATCGTTATCTATAACTTTTTCGGTGTAAGGGTCTGAAACCTGTACTTTTGTGCCATCGGCGCGAGTTACGGCATATTGGAATATATACTCTTTTTCTGGTTCAAGCCCTGTAATGTCGAGCCAAAAATAACCAGTTTCACCATCTTGTTTCATTTGGTATTCCGAAGAATATGACCAATTGTTGAAATCGCCAATAACATATATACTTTCAACAATCTTACCATTTATATCCTTGGCATACATAGATAGTGTGGCACGTGTGGGGTCATCGTCATAATAGGTTATGCCATCTTGTAATCCTATAGGACGGGGTTCTACTGAGTTTGGCACAGAAACACATACATAAATAGTGTCGAAAGTTATTTTATTATCTATTTCAGCCTTTGCAACACAAGTGTAGTCCCCTTCGGTAGCAAATGTGTATTTATAACTGAGAGTAGAACTACTGCTAGTTGAGGCTACTTTTTCATTGTTTATAGTAAGAGATAGTTGAGCTTCGATTGACGATGATATTGTAAATTCAATCTGAGTTTCTTTTTTTACTAATGTGTTTTGGTTAGGAGAGTTAAATTTCACAGAAAAAAGTCCTACTTCAACTAAATCGATAATAATATCCTTACCATCGGCTGTTTTTCCCTCTTTTGTGCCACCCTTTCCATCGTTGAAAACAAAAGCAATACTTTTTATTTTTTCCGATTTGGGGCAGCCATAATATGTGTAAATATTAGGTATGGTGAGTACCCATTTGTCGCCTTGCTGTGTCATTTGGTATTTAGCCTCTTCACCACGCCAAGTGGTAGTAGCATAATTCCAATCGGAACTTGAAGAACTTTTTTCTGTAATTAGTCCTGTATGTGCATAGCATTTTGTAGCTCCTACCATCCCTTTGTTACCTTGTGTGGGGTCGAATGTTATTATAATTTCTCCCTCGTAACCTTGTTCGATAAATGCAGGTGAGGTAGTTACTTGGGCTTGTGTAATTATGCTTAGAAATATAGCAATTGTGGCAGTAAACAGTAATCGTTTCATAGTATATAGTGTTGATGTTTAGATAGTTGTAGTGTATTTTAGTAACAAAATTTCATTCTATAATTGGTATAACGTTCATATTCCAATGCCAAGTGTCGAAGTATAGGTTTTGTTTGTTAGTTTCTACTTCGCCTCGTTGGAAGTCGATAGGTTCGGAGCGAGGATGTTGCTTTTGTGGTGTTAGTGGTTGGCTAAAGTCGGTATTGATAATCAAACGAAAAGCATCAATACCACCAAAATAGAAGTATCGTTCGGCTTCGGTTTTGCCCCAATGTTGTACTCCAAATGAGGGATCTACTGGAATCCACCCCATACCCTCAATGTATATCTCTGCCCAGTCATGAAGGTTTTCATATCCTGGGTGCAACATAAAACCACTTTGCCAACGAGCAGGTATGGCTTTGTAGCGACAGAGAGTGATGTAAAGTAGTGTAATTTGTCCGCAGTCGCCATGCCGATTGTCTATGACATATTGTGGAATATTAGGTATAGTGCTGTATTCTCGTGCCGATGCCCATGGATAAAGTGTACGCATAGCCTCGAATAAAAGGCGAGCTTGATAATATGGGCGAGTTTCATAACCAACTATAGAATCGGCAAGTGCTTTTACGTCAGGAGTGAAAACTATGTGTGGGGTACGCTCAACTAAATATGGTGCAAGAGTGGGCGATGAAGTATTGACTACTTTATGCTTAAAATGTTGAGGAAGTGTGTGGTGTTCTGCAAATGTTGCGAATGTGTAGCATATATCGGCTCTACTTATATTCGTAGGGTTATGGGAGAGCTTAGTGTATGCAGTACAATGACTTCCTTGGTTTATAGTGTAAGGAAGATTGTGGTGAATTAGACAGATGTCGGTTTGGCGACTGATGAGGTTGGAGGGATAGGGTAGCCATAGATGAATTGTTTCGCCAGAGTCTAACCCAATGGAGCTGTCTAACGTTATTGAGTAGCAAAAATGCCAACGATGTGGTGAGTATAGGTGTGATGTCGATTTTTTCGCTAACAATACCTCTCGAATATGACGACTTACAATGTAGTCGCGAGATGCTCGTTCACGTCCTACGACTTGTTCTTTTCGCTGTCGAGCCAAAGTGTCTATACGAAATAGATTGGCAACGGCATTGCGAAAATAGCGTTTTTCATCATCAATTATAGTATATTCTAATGCTTTACTCTCTTCCCAATTAGTTATCATTGCATCGTCAACTTCAGGGAAATAGAGTTGTAGCGATGGCAATATATCGTTAATTGTCTTATTGAAATCCAATGTTATACGTCGCTCTGGGGTATCGGCAGGGAGTTGTGCCGATAATGTAGCAACGCTGCATATTATGATTGATATTATAGAAATACGTTTCATCATTTTAGTAGTGCATTGAATGTTGACAATGGTTTGTATTCCACAACTTTGTTTGTTCTTAGAGTGGCTGGTACATCTATAATTCGTTGATTTTTTGAGCCGCGGAATAGTAGCGAAGTGTCACGTTCGGCTATTATGAACGGACCATCTACCAATACATCAATATTTTCGAGAAGTGGTATATATTGTACATTTTGTAGTAGTGTTTCGATACAAAAGCCAGTGTAACACCATATATTTTTTTTACTTCTACTTTTAATTTTCTGAGCCAATTCGGCAAAAGCTTCGGCTTGATACATTGGGTCGCCACCAGAAAATGTAACATTTTCAAAAGAATTGGCTAAAATCTTATTAGCAATATCATCGGTGTCGGTAGGTATTCCCTTTTCTATGTCCCAAGTTTGGGGGTTATGACACCCAGTGCAGTAATGACGGCAACCTGCGGCATAGACAGTAGTACGAAGTCCTGGACCATCTACAGTAGTTGACTCTACAATACGTATAAGAGAGATATTCATTTCAAAGTAGTTGACTTTTTAGAGGTTGAATTACTGACTATCTTTGGGTAAATTGGATATATCAGTCATTACTTTGTAAGCATCGATAATGGTGTTGATATTTAGTACAGTAAATAGCCGTTTACCATCTTTTTCAGATATGGCGCAACGACGAAAATTAGTAGTACAATAGTTTATTATTTGACCAAATTTTGCTGATTTATAGAAAGGAGACTTTTCATTAGCCACTAAATAAGCATTCAAGCGATTGCGTTTTAATGTAAGTCGTTCTATACCATATTGTTTTGCTAACCAACGTAGTCGTAACGAAGTAAAAAGGTCTTCAGCCTCTTCTGGTATTTTACCAAAGCGGTCTGTAAGTCTGGTTTTGAAGTCGGTTAATGCTTTTTCGTCCTTAAGGCTGTCCAGTTCGCGATATAGCGATATTCGTTCGTTTTGCGATTCGACATACCACGCTGGGATTAGGAGTTCCATATCCGACTCTATGTTGCAATCAGTTACAAATTCGCGGCTATTGGTATCGGTAAATAGGTCGGCAAACTCCTCTTCACGAAGTTCACTCATAGCCTCTGCCAATACTTTTTGATATGTTTCATATCCAAGGTCGGTTATGAAGCCCGATTGCTCAGCTCCCAATATGTTGCCAGCACCTCGTATATCAAGATCTTGCATAGCTATCGAAAATCCCGAACCTAATTCGGCAAATGTCTCTATTGCTTGTAGTCTTCGTCTTGCATCTGAGGGCAAGGAGTCTAATGGTGGAGCTATTAGGTAACAATATGCCTTTTTATTACTACGTCCTACTCGTCCTCGCATTTGGTGTAGGTCGGACAGACCAAACATCTGCGCATTATTTATAATTATAGTGTTGACATTTGGAATATCTATTCCCGACTCAACCACAGTAGTAGCTATCAGTACATCGTATTCGTAATCTATGAAGTCGAGGATAGTTTGTTCAAGTGTAGCTGTTGGCATTTGGCCATGAGCTATGGCAACTCGTACACCTGGTATTAAGGCTTTAATCTTCTGTTCTATCAGATAGATATTCTGTACACGATTGTTTATGAAAAAAACTTGTCCATTGCGGTCCATTTCGTTGGCTATGGCGTGTCGTATCACATCATCATCGTATGTATATATTTCTGTAGATATTGGATAGCGGTTGGGAGGTGGAGTAGTAAGTATACTAAGGTCGCGAGCACCCATTAATGAGAATTGTAGTGTGCGAGGTATAGGAGTGGCAGTAAGGGTTAAAGTGTCAACGTTTACTTTTAGTGCTTTGAGTTTTTCTTTTACCGATACTCCAAATTTTTGTTCTTCATCTATTATTAGTAGTCCGAGGTCTTTGAAGCATATCTCTTTGCCCACTATTTTGTGAGTACCAATGAGTATGTCGATTTTTCCATTGGCAAGTTGCTGTTTTATTTCTTTTACTTCCGATGGTTTTTTAGCACGGCTAAGATACTGAATGTTGCACGGAAAGTCGCGAAGACGTTCGGAAAAAGTCTTATAGTGTTGCATCGCAAGCACTGTAGTAGGTACAAGTATAGCTACTTGTTTGTTATCTGTTACAGCTTTGAAAGCTGCTCTTACAGCAAGTTCTGTTTTACCAAAGCCTACATCGCCACATACTAATCTATCCATAGGCTGTGCCGACTCCATATCGTGTTTAATGTCGGTGGTAGCTTTGGCTTGATCGGGAGTGTCTTCGTAGAGAAACGATACTTCGAGTTCGTGTTGTAGATAGCTGTCCTTGGAGTATTGGAAACCTTTCTCTGCACGACGGGCTGCATAAAGTTGTATCAGGTCACGAGCTATGTCTTTTACTTTCGATTTAGTTCGCTCTTTTAGGCGTTCCCACGCACCAGTACCAAGTTTGCTTATTCGAGGAGGCTCGCCATCTTTACCTTTATATTTCGAAATACGATGAAGTCCGTGAATTGATACAAATATAATATCATCGTTCTGATAGATTAATTTTATTACCTCTTGTCGGCGACCATTATTCTCGGTCACTGCAAGTCCGCCAAATCGTCCTATACCATGATCTATATGCACCACATAGTCGCCCACTTGTAATTGGTTTATCTCTTTGAGTGTCAGAGCAGCTTTGCCTTGTTTGGCTATGTCGGAGCGCAATGAAAACTTATGGTATCTGTCGAATATTTCGTGATCGGTTAAGCAACAAACTGATAATGTATTGTCAATAAATCCCTCATGCACAGTACCTTCAATAGGAGTAAATTGTATAATGTCGCCACGCTCTTCAAATATTGATTTAATACGATCGGTCTGTTTTACAGAGTCGGAACAGATATAAATTGTATAACCTTCGGTGAGATATTTGGTAAGAGACTGAGATAAAAGGTCAAAATTTTTATGATAGAGAGTTTGTGCTGTTTGGTTAAATTCTATCTTACTATCAGTGGAGATTGTGGTTTTAGATGCAACTTCTATTGTGCGAAATGTAGCTGACTTTTGCATCCAGATGTTGCCATTGATAAATATATCAAGTAGATGTGCTGTTTTTATCTTTTTATTTTGAGCAATTAGTGCTTCATCGTAAAGCTGGTCTATGCGTGAGGTTATAAACTGTATATTGGTGGATATTACCATAGTATCGGTAGGTATAAAATCCAATACAGATATCATAGGCTCTTTGTTATTCGCCAACTCTGGTATTATCTCCATCACTTCGCATTCCTCTATCGAAAGTTGTCGTTCGATGTCAAAGGTACGAATGCTTTCTATCTCATTGTCAAAGAAGTCAAGACGATATGGACGTTCGTTGGAGAATGAAAATATATCAACAATGCTGCCTCGTTCGCTATACTGTCCGGGTTCATATACGAAATCAACTTCAGTAAAATTGAATTTTTCAAGTCGCTCTGTTAATGTAGCACGATCTACTACAAGTCCAGGGTATAACGATATACGCTTATCGTCAAACGATTGTTTTGAAGTAACTCGTTGCATCACTCCCTCGGGCGATGTTATCACTATGAAATTGTTACCTGACGACATTAAATTCAATGCCTCGGTACGTAGAATTTCAGACGATAGCTCACTACTTGATATGTTGGTTATCTTTTTATAAGATGACATCAGTAGCCCAATATTTACGTCCGCTATAGAGTTACGCAAATCGTTGTATGCGTATGCAGCCGCCTCTGTATCAGGATATACTATCAGATAACGACCTCCCGATAACTGTTGCAATGCACCAAATACCAAGTTACGTGCCGAGCCTTTAAGTCCACATATCTGTAAGTGTTGTTTCGATGTTCCTACCCAACGTCCTATCTCTGCTACCATAGGGTGTCGGAGCAAAATATTAATTATATTGTCTGATTTCATTCGTTATGGGAAATTTATTTTGGGGCTCGCCAATATAGTACTATAGCTATTATCGAAAAAGTAATATTTGGTAGCCATACAGCTAAAAGTACTGGCATGTTGCCTTTTACAGCAAACATACTGGATATAGTAGTAAAGAGGATATATATAGCACTCAATGCCAGTCCTATTCCTATTTGCACACCCATTCCGCCTTTTATTTTTTTTGATGAGAGCGATACACCCATTACCATTAATATAATGGCTGCAAAGGGCATAGCATATCGTTTATAATATTCATCTTTGAATACTTGTGTATTTCCTACCCCTCTCATTTCTTGTCGTCGGATATGGTCACGAAGTTCACGATTGGTCATTTGAGGTGCCAAAGCTCCTGAAATAAAAAATTCGTATGGCATTACTGGTAGTATAGTATCAAGGTTCTCACCTTTTTGAATATATTCGTATATCCCATCAAATGTTCGTGTAAGATATTTTTTAACGTGCCAAACGCTATCTTCGGGTGTCCATTCTATAGAATTTCCAGTGGTACGGCTCATTAGAGTTTTGCCATCGTATTTTTCGAGCGACATACGTGTACCTCGATTTCTATTTTCTTCAAAACGTTCGATATAAAGTATTGTACCAGGTTCTATTTCCATCTGGATACCTCGCACTACATCAGATTTGTTAGAGGCTACGTATGTGTTTTCAAAATCAAGTCGGACTTTATTGGCTGGAGGTATTATGTAACCAGCTAATACAAACGACAGTGACCCTATAAAAATTGATGATATAAAATAAGGTCGGAGCATTCTATTAAAACTCACTCCACACGACAATATAGCTGTTATCTCTGTATTATATGCCATTTTCGATGTAAAAAATATAACCGAAATAAACACAAATAACGGAGCAAACAAATTAGCAAAATATGGTATGAAATTGAAATAATAATCAACCACTATAGCTCGCAATGGTGCTTTGTTAGTGATGAACTCATCAAGCTTTTCGGATATATCAATCACTACCGATATTAATATTATCAGCAATATAGACAGGAAAAAAGTACCTAAATACTTTTTTATTATATATATGTCTAATTTCTTTAGCATCAAGAGGGGGGGGGCTATAAATTTATGAAATTCTTCTTGATACGCACTCAAGCATTTGAGGTTTCCATATATGAAAATCACCATTTAGTATATGCTTGCGAGCCTCTTTAACCAACCATAGGTAAAATGAAAGATTGTGTATAGATGCTATTTGCATACCAAGCAGTTCGCCTGCTTTGAATAGGTGATGAAGATATGCTTTTGTATACTCTACATCTACAAAACATTCCGATTCTATGTCGATAGGTGAGAAATCGTCAGCCCAACGGTGATTTTTGATATTTATAATACCATTACGAGTAAAAAGCATACCATTTCTACCATTGCGTGTAGGCATTACGCAGTCAAACATATCTACACCTCGCTCTATACCTTCAAGTATATTGGCAGGAGTACCAACACCCATAAGGTATCTTGGTTTGTCTTTGGGCAGTATATCGTTCACAATTTCTATCATTTCATACATTTTTTCAGTAGGTTCACCAACGGCAAGTCCACCAATGGCATTGCCGTCACGTCCTTGGTCTGTTATGTATTTAGCCGATTCCCTACGCAAATCGGGGTATACGCACCCTTGTACTATTGGAAAAAATGTTTGACGATAGTTGTATTTGTCTGGAGTCTCATCGAAATGTTTCAGACCACGGCTAAGCCAACGGTGTGTGCGTTCCATAGATTTTCGGGCATAGTCGTAATCAGCAGTGCCAGGAGTGCATTCATCGAATGCCATCATTATATCGGCACCTATTGTACGTTGTATATCTACCACATTTTCAGGTGTAAACAGGTGGCGAGAACCATCAATGTGCGACTGAAAGTGTGCCCCTTCTTCGGTTAGTTTTCGTCTGTCTGATAGCGAAAAAACTTGAAAACCTCCGCTGTCAGTTAATATAGGACGATTCCAACCATTGAAACGATGTAGTCCGCCTGCTTGCTCTAATATGTCAAGTCCAGGACGAAGATATAGATGATATGTATTTCCCAATATAATTTGAGCATTAACATCATCCTTTACTTCTCTAATGTGTACACCTTTTACCGTTCCAACTGTTCCTACTGGCATGAAAATAGGGGTCTCAATCTTACCATGATCAGTAGTTATTTTACCAGCTCTTGCCGAAGAATATTTGTCTGTTGCTATTAATTCAAATTCCATTTCAATTGTTCCTAATAATTCAAACTGCAAATTTACTAAAAAAATGTCATATTATTTGCGCTCTACATAATTGTTGGTAACATTCAGAGTATTAATATTTTATGTTTTATGACAAACTACTAATATTTTATTGCCATCGTTTGTAGTAGTGGCAAATAGGTATATGTCGCCACCATCGTTTATTTTATAACGTTTGTGTATATCGTTAGCTGTTAAAGGAAAATGGCGAGTGGCAATGTTTGCTTTGGGGTATGACGAGACAATTTTTGTCATAACTTTTTTGGCAAATGGGTACACTGAGTCAATTATAAACATTCTACCTGGAAAATCAGTAATAGCTTCATTTGATGTGTATAAATGTGCATGCTGGCTTATTTTCGACACATTGTATTGCTCTGTTAGTGTTTTAAATAGTCCCGATTTAAGTTGTGCAGCGTATGGCTCGTATAGATAGCGTAATGGGGTGGAGTAGAGTGTGTTGGTGGAATGTTCTGTAGACAACAATCCAGATGTTATATATTGCGCATTGTTATTGCGAATTTCTACTGCCGTAATTTTAGGTTCGTTTATTGTTTTTTGTCCAAGAACAATTATCAGCTCCTTGCACTCATTATTGGTTGATAATATCAGTACTTCATATACATTATTAAGTTCTGAAATGGCTTTTTTAATATCAAGCATTGGTGATAATTTTATCATTACCCAATCTGCCATTTTTAGCAGTTGACCTTGTAGTTCTATTATATTGGGTTGGCAATCGGCTACTGAAATCAATTTTTGTCCAAGATTACCTCTGCGTGCAGGGTCTGCATATATAAAATCGAAGTGTTTATCACTATTCTCCTTAATAAATTCTTCGGCTGTAGTATTGTGTATATTAACATCATTAGGAATGTTAATAGTATTACTCTCTCTGAATATGCAAAAATTATGCTGTACTATATCGCACAGCTCACAATTCATTTCCACGTAATTTATCTCTTTTGCATAGTGTGAAAAGTAGGTACAATCCACGCCAAAACCGCCAGTAATATCAGCAAAACTATATAGTTCTTTTCCAATAAGTTGATGGATATAGTGCAATTTGTATTGTGCTGTCTGTTCATTAGAACACTGTTCCATTGACAATCTTATAGGATATAATATGCCTTCGGTTGCAGCCCATAGTGGCAATTTCATTACTGCCATTTGCAACGATTGTATCTGTTGTAGGGCAAAAGTATAGTCTACATTTGGCAACTTAGTTTTTAATGCCAATAGCTTTACATCGTCATTTTTATGTTGATTAATAAATTCCTTTGTGGCTTGATTTGTCATAGTATTGTAGCTGTATTTTGTTGTTGCAAAGATAGTGAAAGGTGAGAGTAGAACAAAATAAATTCGTTTATTTTTTATACTTCAGCCGCATCCTGCCTTAGAATACGAAGTTCCAAGGTAGTGAAAAATGCAAGTTATGGAGGGAGGTTCTAAAAATTAGGTTGCGAAGATTTTTGAGCTTTAGATGAGCAGAAAAACGGTGATAGCCGAAAGCAAAAAAGAGATTACTCTATACTTTGCTAAGGCGCATCCTGTTTTGGCTAAAAGCAAAATGAAAGTTACCCAAATGAGCGTAGCGAGCTACGTGAATGAAAATACTTATGTTTTATGTTATATAAAGTCAAAAAGCTTCCAATTTATAAGTCGATAAAATTTGTTGCTTGTTCCACTCCTAATTATTAGAAACTCCCTTTAGAAAGTTTTAGGAACTAATACAACTTAATTAAAAAAAAATGCTTAACTTTGCACAGATTACGTGTACCCCAATATGAGAGGTACTATATCTTTTTTGTATAACCCCCTATAGGTTACTTTATGTAGCTGTGCATCAGAGTTGAAAAATATATTATTGTGGTTGATTTACAGAATATTACTACAATACATTACACTTCTTCCTGTTGCGGACTAAACAAAAGAATAACGCTTATGAGTTTGAAAATTGTAGTACTTGCCAAGCAAGTACCCGACACCCGAAATGTGGGAAAAGATGCTATGAAAGCCGATGGTACTGTAAATCGTGCCGCTCTTCCTGCTATTTATAATCCTGAAGACCTCAATGCCCTTGAGCAAGCTCTTCGTCTAAAAGAGACACACCCAGGAGCTACTGTTCATATCCTTACTATGGGTCCTTCGCGCGCTGCAGAGATAGTGCGTGAAAGTATGTTCCGTGGTGCTGATGGTGGCTATTTACTTAGTGGTCGTGAATTTGCAGGATCCGATACTCTTGCCACATCGTACGCTTTGTCTTGCGCCCTTCGCAAACTTGGTCATATCGATGTAATTATCTGTGGTCGTCAGGCTATTGATGGCGATACTGCACAGGTAGGTCCTCAGGTTGCAGAAAAATTAGGTATGGCGCAAATAACTTACGCCGAAGAAATACAGAGTGTAGAGGGCGACACCATAGTTGTAAAACGTCGTTTAGAACGTGGCACTGAGGTTGTTAAAGGTAGTCTGCCAATGCTTGTTACAGTTAACGGCTCTGCCGCTCCTTGTCGTATGCGCAATGCCAAACGTACACTTACTTATAAATTAGCAAAATGTAAGTCGGAAGTTGCTGAGGCTGGTCTCGATTATACCGAGCTTTTTGAGAAACGTCCATATCTTCGTATAGACGAGTTGTCGGTTAATGACATCGAACACGACCCTCGTTGGCTTGGTATGAGTGGTTCACCTACCAAAGTAAAACAGATAGAGAGTGTTGTATTTGCAGCTAAAGAAAGCAAACGCTTAAATCCTACCGATGCTGAAATAGATGCTCTAATGAAAGAGCTTATTGTTAATCACACTATCGGTTAATATTCACATTATAATAGCTAAGACAAACAATATGAATAACGTATTTGTATATCTCGAAATAGAAGATGGAGTTGTGGCTGAGGTGTCGCAAGAATTATTGACCAAAGGTCGTACATTGGCTACGCAACTTGGTTGCCAACTCGAAGCTATCGCCATAGGATATGGATTTGACAAGGTGGCAGAACAGGTGTTGCCATACGGTGTTGACCGCTTGACTATAGCCGAGGATGCTCGCTTGAAATATTATACCACATTGCCACATACAAGTATTGTGGTAAAACTTTTCAAGGAAGAAAAACCACAAGTGGCACTTATGGGAGCAACCTCTGTTGGTCGCGACCTTGGTCCTCGTGTTTCTTCTGCCTTGTTTAGTGGACTTACAGCCGACTGTACAATGCTCGAAATAGGCGATTATGACGATAAAAAAGCTGAAAAGCATTACGATAATCTGCTTTATCAAATCCGTCCGGCATTTGGTGGTAATATAGTTGCTACAATCGTTAATCCTGAGTGCCGCCCACAAATGGCAACCGTACGTGAGGGCGTTATGAAGAAACAGATACTTGACCCTAACTATCGTGGCGAAGTACGTAAAATAAATGTAGCAGACTATGTATCCGATGCTGACTTTGTGGTTGATGTCATTGAACGCCATATTGAAAAATCGAAACTCAACATCAAGTCATCGCCTATCATTGTAGCAGGTGGTTATGGTATGGGAAGTGCCGAAGGTTTCAATATGCTCTACGATTTGGCATCTGTTCTTGGAGGTGAAGTTGGTGCTTCACGTGCAGCTGTAGATGCTGGTTTTTGCGAACACGAGCGTCAAATAGGACAAACTGGCGTTACCGTTCGTCCTAAACTTTATATAGCTTGCGGTATCTCAGGTCAGATACAGCATATCGCAGGTATGCAAGATAGCTCTATCATTATTGCTATTAACAACGACCCACACGCTCCTATCAATACTATTGCCGACTATGTTATAACAGGCAATGTTGAAGAGGTTGTGCCAAAACTCATAAAATACTATAAAGCCAATACCAAATAATAGGTGTTATTTATGTATTATCAGAGAATAGGTATTGATATATCTTCTCAAAGTTCAATAACAATAATCATTCATTATAAAATATAAGGATATGAATTTTTATAAAGAAAATCCTGCACTCAAGTTTCAGCTCGGACATCCACTAATGCACAAAATAGTAGATTTAAAAGAGCAGAATTTCCAAGATAAAGATAAGTACGACTACGCTCCACAAGATTTCGATGATGCCATCGACTCTTACGATCGTATTCTTGAAATCATAGGTGAAATATGTGGCGAAATTATTGCTCCCAATGCCGAAAGTGTTGACCACGAAGGACCAGAGGTAATAAACAATCGTGTGAAATATGCACGTGGAACTCAGCAAAATCACGATGCTCTTGCACAAGCCGGTCTCTATGGTATGTCGCTTCCTCGCCAATATGGAGGTCTCAATTTTTCGATGATACCATACGTTATGGCAGCTGAACTTGTAAGCCGTGCAGATGCTGGTTTTGCTAACATTTGGGGTCTTCAAGATTGTGCCGAAACTATTGCCGAATTTGCATCAGATGAAATAAAAGCAGAGTTTCTCCCTCGTGTATGTGCAGGTGAAACATGCTCAATGGATCTTACCGAACCAGATGCTGGCTCCGACTTGCAGGCTGTACAACTAAAAGCTACCTTTAACGAGACAGACCAAACTTGGTATCTTAATGGAGTAAAACGTTTTATCACCAATGGCGATGCACAAATAAAATTGGTTCTTGCTCGCTCAGAAGAGGGTACAAACGATGGACGTGGACTCTCATATTTCGTTTGCGACAATAAACACAACGACCGCATTAAAGTACGTCGTATTGAAAATAAACTTGGTATCAAAGGCTCACCTACTTGCGAATTGGTATTTACCAATGCTCCTGCTAAAATAGTAGGTACTCGCCGTATGGGTCTTATTAAATATGTAATGGCTCTTATGAATGGAGCACGTCTTGGCGTAGGCGCACAGTCTGTTGGTCTTTCTGACGCAGCTTATCGCGAAGCTCTTGCATACGCACAAGATCGCCGCCAGTTTGGCAAAGCAATTATTGATTTCCCTGCTGTATTTGAGTTGGTATCGATGATTAAAGCTAAACTCGATGCCTCTCGTGCTATCCTTTACGAATGCACACGTTTTGTCGATGTTTACAAAGCATACGAAGCTGTAGAAGCTACTCGTAAACTAACTCCAGAGGAGAAAGCCGACTACAAAGAGTATCAACGCTTAGCAGATGCCTTTACTCCAATGCTAAAAATGTTTGCTTCGGAATATGCCAACCAAAACGCATACGATTGTATACAAGTTCATGGTGGCTCTGGATTTATGAAAGACTATGCTTGCGAACGCCTCTATCGCGATGCTCGTATACTTACTATTTATGAGGGTACATCTCAACTTCAAGTGGTAGCTGCTATTCGTCACGTCACTACTGGTAACTATCTAAAACAGATAAGAAATTACGAGAATACAGTAATCGATCCTAAGTTTAATGCAATTCGCACTCGCCTTATCGCTATGACCGATATGTATGAGCGTGAAGTAAACAAAGTGGTAGAGACAAAAAATCAAGAGTATCTCGATTTTATAGCACGTCGTCTTGTAGAAATGGCAGGTCATATCATTATGACATACCTTCTTATAATCGATGCTACTCGTGACGAACAGTTTGCTATTTCTGCTCAGCTTTATGCCAATTATGCCGAGGCAGAAGTTAACAAGCACGCATCATTTATCAACAACTTCGATATAGCCGATATCCAACTATACAAATAATCGGTTATTTTTATAAGTAAGTTATACTAAATTACTTATGTAAAATAAATTTGCTAACTTACTTTATCATTTCTAATAACAAATATAGAGACTGGCGTAAAAGTCCGTCTCTATATTTTCTGTTTATTATCACTTATTGAATGAAACGTTTTATAGCCACATATATCACACTTTTTGTGCTACTGCTATCTGTTTGCGGACAGACTAAGAGTACAACAAATTCTACATCGTCACTGTTCGATTTTTATTCCAAAACAATTACATCGAATATATATTTCTCTTTTGCTCAACTTTCCGACACACATCTTTCCTTGGACGATACCACGTCAATTGAGGCATTAAATAGGGTAGTAGAGGAGATAAATAGCGATAATAATATAGCATTTGTAGTCTTGACTGGCGATATTACCGAATATGGCGATTATGCCACATTGTCTCTTGCCAAGAGTATTCTTTCAAAACTCAACTGTCCGTATTATGCCATTCCAGGCAATCACGATACAAAGTGGTCGGCTTCGGGTGGTAACGATTTTAAAAAAGTATTTGGCGATGATAAATTCCGTTTATTGTTCAATGGTTTTCTGTTTTTAGGTATTGACAATGCACCTTGCTTGCGTCAGACCGACGGACATTTATCTCCCGAAGATAAAGATTGGCTTGCACGACAATTGAAAAATGTGGGTCGTAAAACTCCAGTATTTATTTTTTCACATTATCCACCGAAAAGTGGCGATATGGACAATTGGTTTGAACTAACCGATTTAGTACGCACATACAATACACAAGCCATCCTTTGTGGTCATTATCACCGCAATATGATGATAGATTTTGACGGCATAGCAGGTATGGCTGTTCGTCCTTTGATTGATAAAGATAAGAGTGTTGGCTATGCTGTCAATCAAATTTCTCGCGACTCTATCTATTTTTATGAAAAACTATTGGGCGATACTCCAGTTTTTTCAACACAGTTTTCCTTAGACAGTAAGTCGTATATAGAGGGAGATAAATCAAAATTCCCTCGTCCTGATTATTCTGTTAATCAACAAAATAAAAATATAAAACTGCGTTGGAAAACTAATGTAGGGTATGAAATAAATTCTTCACCCGTAGTGTCTGACCAATCAGTATATTTTGGCGACAATCATGGTATAATGCGCTCTTTGGCTGTAAAAAACGGAAAAGAAATATGGACTTATCGCACAGGTGGAGCTATAATCTGCGATCCCCAAATAGTAGATGACAAGTTGATTTTTACCTCTACCGACAATTCGGTTTATTGTCTTAACAAAAACGATGGTAAAAAGATATGGAGCTTTACTGCCAAATCGGCACTTGTATCTACCCCTCTTATTTCGCAAGGAGTGGTATATGTAGGTGGTTCAGATGGAGAGTTCTATGCCTTAAATCTTATTTCGGGACAAAAATATTGGTCATTCAATCAAGTGGAAAGCTATATTCAGGGCCAACCCTCTATTTACGATGGTAACGTTATTTTTGCTAACGCCAACGATGCTGTATATTCTGTAAGAGCATCAGATGGTACAATGGTATGGAAGTATAACAGTTTCACAAAATTGCAAAAAGTAGGATATATACAAAAAAGTTTTACTCATCAGTCCTTTTCTTCACATTCTTCTAAGGGGTTATTAGTGGCTAAAGACAAAGTCTTTTTCGTTGATAATAAATGTAATTTAGTGGCATTAGATGCTACTAATGGCGAAATGGTTTGGACCGACACAAAATCACGTTATACCGAATCTTTTGGTGTTTCGCTAGACAATAATTATATTTTTGCACGTTCTACTAATGGCGAGCAAATTTGTATAGATCTTTCAATAGAAAAATTTAATAAATCTACTATTGACAATAGCTATTCTTTCGATAATAATCATTCGCAAATAGTTTTGCATAATAACGAATTATATTATACAACTATCGATGGACAGTTAATAGTGTCGCAACATCGCCTACAACCCAATCGTAGCCAATATAAAATAGGCAATGCTGCAATAAATACTGTATCATTTCAAGACGATAATAGATTGATTGTTACTACAACTGATGGAGTAGTGGCGTTGATAGAGATAATTAAGAAGTAAAAACAATAACATACGCTAATTTCGATGTATCGTTTTTCAGTAAAAAATACATATTGTATTTATTTCGTACTCTTGTTTTTGCTTACAGGATGTAGCACTGCTGCACGCCTAAAAAAGGCAGACCGACGATATGAAAATGGTGAGTATTATGCAGCATCAGAAATATACCGAAAAACTCAGAGTAAAATTTCTACAAAAAAGCAAAAACTATTAAAGGCAGAGGTCAACTTTAAACTTGGCGAGTGCTATCGCTATACAAATAATCACAATAAAGCTGTTAGAGCATATACCGCTGCTATTAAATACAAGTGTACTGATACCATAGCATATCTTCATATTGCCAAAAGTCAATTAGTAATAGGTCGTCATGCCGATGCTAAAGCTAACTTCTTGAAGTATCTTTCGTTTTATCCCGACTCATACGAAGCACAGACAGGGTTGGAATCGGCAGAAAAATGGAGAGAGTTGGCAAAAAGTTTTTCACGATATAAGGTAACTGAAGCTAAGGAATTTAATTATCGTCGAACATCCGATTTTTGCCCGATGCTTATAGGTGAAAATTCCGATGCTATTGCCATTACCACTAACCGTGACAGTGAAACATCTAAGAAAAAAAGTAGTGTTACAGGTGTTCCTAACAATAATATATACATATCACGTAAAAACAAATCGGACAAGTGGGAGCCTTTAGAATTTATAGATGGTGCAATAAACACCATAGAAGATGAAGGCGTTACATCGTTTTCAGCCGATGGCAAAACTATGTATTATACCATAGGCGACTCTAAAAAAGAGATTTCACAAATTTGGCAGTCATCTCGCTCAGGTGGCGAGTGGACAGAACCTACTTTGGTGTCGTTGTTTGCCGATAGTACTATATCTGTTGGACATCCAGCTATTTCACCCGATGGCAACTACCTTTATTTTGTTACCGATGCGCCTAATGGATATGGAGAAAAGGATATATGGGTTGCTACAAACGATAAAGGACAATGGATTGTTACAGATAACCTTGGTTCTAAAATTAATACCTCCGGCAACGAGATGTTTCCATATATGCGTGGCGATGGAACATTGTTTTTTGCATCAGATGGTCATATTGGTCTTGGTGGGTTAGATATATATATGGCTGTAAAAGATTCTGTTGGAGAATGGATGGTGTCAAATCTATTAGCACCTATAAATTCGGCTTACGATGATTTTGGTATTACATTCAATGCCACTGGCGATTTTGGCTACTTTTCATCTAATCGTAACCAGAATAGACCAATTGATAAAATATATCAAATAACATTGCCACCTTTGGAGTATGCCGTTCAAGGCTTTGCATACGATGAAAAAGGTCAACCTCTTGGCGAAACAACTATCCGTTTGATAGGCGATAATGGCGACAATGTGAAGATGAGAACTAAAAAAGACGGCTCGTATAAAATAAATTTAGCTCTTAACGCACGATATGTAATGATGGCTTCGCATCGCGGTAGTCTCAATTCGTCATATTCGTTCGACACTCACAATTTGCGTGATAGTAAGACTTATACCAATAATTTTGTGTTGCCTTCGGTATACAAACCTGTTAAATTGGACAATATTTTTTATGAATTTGCCAAGTGGACACTAACACCAGAGTCCGAACAAGGTCTAAATATGCTTATAAAAATCCTCAACGACAACCCCAATATAGCTATGGAAATTTCTGCCCACACTGATATGGTAGGTTCCGATGCTAACAATATTGAGCTGTCGCAAAAGCGTGCACAATCGGTTGTCGATTATCTGATAAAGGCTGGCATCGATGCAGGGCGTCTTACTCCACGAGGTTATGGCGAAACTGCTCCTGTAGAAGTGTCGGAAGAGTTGGCAAAAAAATATAGTTTCTTAAATGTAGGTGATATTCTGTCGCAAGAATTTATAGAAACACTCTCATCTTCCAATCAAAGTATCTGCAATAGTATTAATCGTAGAACAGAATTTAAAGTTATAAAAACCACTTACAATATGTACTAATTATATACTAATCTGTAAAGTTACTATTCTATTCTAAACAATTTATATTTGTAGTTAAACATTTTTTATATTGTCAATTATTCCGATATTTATTGATATTTTATCAATCTATTAATCAAATATTGAGTACATTTGCATCGTTATACAAGCAAAGTTGAGATTATATGGAAGATCTTATATTTGCTAAGTTGTCGTTTTTTTATAAGGGTGGTTCTATAAGTAAGTTGTAGTATGACTAAGAAATTGAAATTGATAAAGAATTTTATATACCAAGGGTATGCTCCACGTACCCTTATACTTGTTATAGATATTGCACTCTGTGTTTTAGCATATCTATTTACATATAATTTTTTCCTGCATTACATTATACCTAAACAGATTATCGAACACCAATTTAATATTGTGGTATTTGCAACTTGCATCTCTACTCAACTTATTTGGTTTTTTGTATTCAAAACGTATGTTGGTATTATTCGGTATTCTACGTTGATAGATATTGTTAAGTTGTTATATTCGGTGTTAGCCAATGTAGCTACACTATTGATTATAAATTTTATAGTTACCGAATATTTCAATTTTAGTATGAGCCGATATGTAATAGTGATATACGGCTTGGTAGCATATTCACTATTGATAGTTTTTCGGTTGTTGGTAAAAACGCTATACGACATTCTTATTAGTAAGAAATCAAATACAATTCCAGTATTAGTGTATGGCACTAAAGCGGCAGGAGTGGCTATAGCCCAACTGATTATGACGTCTAACGACTCGAAATATCGTGTCGTTGGTTTTGTAGATAACAAAGTAAGTGCAGATAAATATATATTGGGATTGCCTATTTATGCTATTAGTGACGAAGAAAAATTGTTGAAAAGAATAGAGCAGAAATCAATAGGTGCTGTAATAGTGTCGCCCGTAAAGTTTTCCGAAATTGATGCCAATTCCGATTTGAACATATTTATCAACCATAGTATTAGTATATTATTAATGCCCAAATTGGGCGATGCTGCAAGTAACAATAACACAATAGACGTTGACCGCAATCTTCGTAATCTTCAGATAGACGATTTGCTAAATAGAAAAACTATTCAGATAGACAAGCAACCAATAAAAAGTAAGATTGTTGACAAAGTAATTTTAGTTACTGGTGCTGCTGGTAGTATAGGAAGTGAAATAGTCCGTCAATTGTCCGACTTTAATCCAACTAAAATTATATTGCTTGATAGTGCCGAAACACCACTTCATAATATTAGGTTAGAAATTACCGAACGTTGGTCGATGGCTAACTATGTATTTACCATTGCCGATGTGCGTAATCGTAAAGTAGTGGAAAAATTGATAGCTAAGCACCGTCCCGATTTGATTTTTCATGCCGCAGCCTATAAACACGTGCCTATGATGGAGGCTCATCCGTCTGAATGTATTATGGCAAATGTACTTGGAACTAAAAATGTTGTGGATATGGCAGTGAAGTATGGTGTAAAATCGTTTGTAATGGTTTCGACAGACAAAGCTGTAAATCCTACTAATGTAATGGGGTGCTCTAAACGTATAGCCGAGATATACGTACAAAGCTACTTCAAAAAAATGATAGCCACCAATACCGATACTACACAAATTATTACCACACGTTTTGGTAATGTGTTAGGCTCAAATGGTTCTGTTATACCACTTTTCAAAAAGCAGATAGCTGCTGGAGGACCTGTTACAGTTACACATCCCGATATTATACGTTACTTTATGACAATTCCAGAGGCTTGTCAGTTAGTGTTGGAGGCAGGTACTATTGGCACTGGTGGTAATATCTATCTTTTCGATATGGGGGCAGCTGTTAGAATTGCTGACCTAGCAAAAAAAATGATTCGGTTGGCAGGACTTGAACCCGAGAAGGATATTAAAATAGAATACTCTGGTCTTCGTCCAGGTGAAAAGCTATATGAAGAGTTGCTTAGTAGCAAAGAACACGCTAAAAGTGCTGTAAACGACAAAATAATGATAGCCAATGCGCAAGAGTATGAGTATGACGATGTAGAGGTTAGTATCAGCGACCTTATAAATGCAGCTATCAATTATGACGATGATGCAGTGGTAAAAAAGATGAAAGCGATAGTTCCAGAATACGTTTCACAAAATTCCATTTATACAGCATTGGATAAAAACTAATTTTGTATGGCTATTGCCAATATAGGGAAAAAAGACTTTTTTTGGACACTAACTTCTATGATTGTAAAAGTAGGAGCTGGTGTCTTGTTATATCCATTTGTACTACGCTATCTGCCAGCGCAAGAGGTCGGCATTTGGACTATTTTTGGCGTAATTGGCACATTAACGGTAATATTCGATTTTGGTTTCAACCCATCGTTTACTCGCAATATATCATATATCTATAGTGGGGTATCCAATCTTCACAAAAAAGGTTTTGAAACTGTTTCACCCATACACTCTCACAATATAGACTATGTACTGCTCAATAGTACAATTAAGGCAATGAAGCTGTTCTATTCACGAATAGCTGTGGCACTATTTGTTGTTTTAATTACGTTAGGTACTTTATATATCAACACTTTAATAACAGATTATATTGGCGATAAAGCAGAAATTTATGTTTCGTGGGTATTAGTTTGTTCAATCAATTGCTACCTATTATATACTAAATATTACGAGTCGTTACTTATAGGCAAAGGACTTGTCAAACGTTCAAGTCAGATTACCCTTTTGGGTTACATCGTATATGTAGGAGCTGCTATTATATTTCTTTTACTTGGTTATGGAATTGTGGCTGTAGTGGCATCACAAGGATTTTCAACAGTAATTATAAGAGTACTAAGTCGCAAAACTTTCTATACTAAGCAGGTAAAAAGTGTTTTAGCAAATGCAGACAATTCTCGGTACAAAGAGGTATTGAATGCCATATATCCCAACGCTGTAAAATTAGGACTAACATCGCTTGGTGGCTTTGTTATTAACAAGTCGAGTACATTTATTGGCTCACTTTTTGTACCTCTCGAAACAATGGCATCATATGGTATATCTATGCAGATAGTTGTACTAATATCACAAGTTGCTTGTGTGTTGATAAGAGTCAATTTGCCTAAAATTTACAAATGGCGAGTAGAGAACAACATTTCATCACTTAGACGAATGTTTTGGCTCACTTCATCATTTATTTTTGTAGTGTTTTTAATGGGCGGAACTTTATTGGTATTATTTGGTGATAGCATACTTGTTCTTATTAAAAGCAATACTATGTTGTTGCCCAACGTATTACTCATAGTTTTACTTATCCAAAACTATCTTGAAACCAACCACTCAAATGCTGCTGAATTTCTATCATCTAAAAATGAAGTCCCTTTTTTTACAGCATCTCTAATTTCTGCCGTTGGAGTAATAGTTCTATTATATCTATTTGAGGCATATCTAAATATGGGTATTTTAGGGATGATATTAGCCCCTACTATTGTACAAGCACTATATCAGAATTGGCGTTGGCCAGCAATGGTAATCTCCGATTTGTATCGCAAATCATAACCATACTGACGTATAATGACAAAAAGTATTGGGACTTGAAAATTATATTAATAACTTTCAAGTCCCAAACTTTTCTGAATTGATTATCTAACAGTAGTACTATAATAGATTAGTCAAACTTGTATTCGGTATATGGCAGACCAAATGCTTCACTAACTGCTTTGAAAGTAATTTTACCATCTACGCAGTTTAAGCCGTTTGCTAAGCCTTTATCGTCTTTACATGCTTGTTTCCAACCTTTGTTTGCCAATTGCAAAGCGTATGGTAGGGTAGCGTTTGCCAATGCAAGAGTTGAAGTATAAGGCACTGCGCCAGGTATGTTGGCAACACAATAGTGAACAATACCATCAACCTCAAAAATAGGCTCGGAGTGAGTAGTAGCGTGTGAAGTTTCGAAACAGCCACCTTGGTCAATAGCTACGTCAACAAGAACTGTACCTGGGGTCATCAACTTAAGCATATCGCGAGTTACAAGATGTGGAGCTTTTGCACCTGGTATAAGAACAGCTCCTACTACCAAGTCAACAGTAGGCAACTCCTTCTCGATATTGTATTTCGAGCTGTAAAGAGTTTTCACGTTTTTAGGCAACATATATACCAACTGTCTTAAACGAGGAAGGCTAATATCGGCAATGGTAACATCTGCGCCAAGACCTGCAGCCATTAATGCAGCATTATATCCTACAATACCAGCACCAAGTACTAATACTTTAGCAGGTTTTACACCTGGTACACCTCCAAGTAGAATGCCTTTACCACCTTGAGGACGTTCCAAAAATCTGGCACCCTCTTGAATAGACATACGTCCAGCAACTTCACTCATTGGTTGAAGTAATGGAAGTTGACCATCTCTTGTTACAGTTTCGAAAGCAAGACAAGTAGCCTTACGCTCTATCATAGCGTAGGTTAGCTCTTTTTCTGATGCAAAGTGGAAGTATGCGAACACGAGTTGACCCTCTTTTATGAGTGGGTATTCGGGAGCAATTGGCTCTTTCACTTTATATATCATATCAGATTTTGCGTACACATCTTCTATAGTAGGAAGGATTATGGCACCAGCAGCTTTGTACTCCTCGTCCGAAAAACCACTACCAATACCAGCAGTAGATTGTACATACACAGTATGACCAAATTTTACAAATTCGCTCACACCTCCAGGAGTTGCACCAACACGATTTTCGTTGTTTTTGATCTCTTTGGGAATTCCAATAATCATGGTTAAATAATAATTTTAATGGTTATTTTATATGTGATATAATGTGGTTTAGAAATAAGTGTTAGATGAAATAAACGGCTAATCGTTGTATCCTCTAATATAAGTTACTGCTTATCATTTCTTATCCCAAACTCTTGCGAAGTTATATCTTTTATTACATATCACGAACTTTTTATCTAATTATTTTTGATGTTTAACAACTATATTTTTACATCATAACTTAGTATCAATATGAGACTATATTTTTGATATAATAACAAATAAAAGACTGATTATTAAATGCGTTGTTACACTAAATAATCAGTCATATAGTAAGTGTAGTAAAATTCTAATCTTCCAATTTAAAGTATTATATTCAAAAAAACATTTTTCATTGCTACCTTTTTTAACTCAAATAGTAAGGGTGTATTTTGCAAAAATGATGATGCATAGGTCAATATTTGATTATGTTGTCTATTTCAGTTACGATGGCAACAATGGAGTTTCCTGAAATTTATTGAAGTTTTTGAATGTAATAGGGTGTATAGTTGGGTTGCAAATCGGGATGTAATGCCCAAATCATATCGGTAACTATGCGGTCGGGATGGGCAACGGCACTTTCCCAAAAATCATTAGCCCCCCTTTCTTTGATACGAGCGTTGAATGAATACACTCTGGACTCTTTCATTGGTTTGAATAGATTATGACGAGAATCCATTTCTGCTAACTCATGTAAAGTGGCAGTTGGTGCATTTACCCATACGTCTGAATTGTGGAAATATTTTAATACCGTCTCGAAATTTAGTGGTATTGATGTTGTGGAACTATCAATAGTAGAGTAGTAATACTCACCTCCAGCATCTACAAAAAGACGTCCCATCCATGCATTACCACCAGGTACATACCATGTGCCTTTGAAATTGCCTCCAGCCATTACTGATGGTTTATCTGTAGCTTGTCTGCCAACCTCAATAGCTTGCTGATACGAATGTTCAATAGCGGCAAACAACGAATCTGCCAAAGCAGATTTGTCAAAAAAAGCAGCCATAAATTTTACCCATTCAGCACGACCTAATAGGGTAGTTTCTGTCCATTCATTATTATATACAACATTTACTCCTGCTTTAGCTATACGCTCCATATTGTCGTTCTGATTGTTATAACTCGACACCATATATATAGTAGGTGAAGCTAATAATAATCCTTCGAAATCCACATTAAAGGCATCGCCAATCGACCTAATTTTACTATTAATATAACGCTGATAAAGTACTTCGTTATATATCAAATTTGGCGAACACATAGCTATAACATTTTCTACACAACCAATCATATCCAAAAATTCGGTATGAGTACAACTCGATATAGCAATACTTTCTATAGGTATTTTCAAGCGAATGCCGTTTTGTGGTATTTTAATATTGTTATTTCGCACTAAATAATACCGCTGTTGTATAGCGTCAACTACCCAAGGATTATAAACGACAACTTCGGCATAATCCTCGTGCTGCCACATATCAAACCCTACGGCATATTTTACATCGCTTGGTATGCCATATTTATCGTTCAGTGCATTTCTATTTTCCACTTCAACATTGTTAGATGAAGTGTTTTTATGACATGACACTAAAGACGAACAGAGTATCAGAAAGAGAAGAATATATTTTATCATAAAAAATCTTTTAATGTGGTATATAGTCGTTGAATCGGCAACCCCATTACATTAAAATAAGACCCATGTATCTCTTCCACCCCAATATAACCTATCCATTCTTGAATGCCATAACTGCCTGCCTTATCAAGCGGCGAATAACGATTGACATAATATTCAATCTCTTCAACGGTCAAATGTGCAAATTTTACATCGGTAGTAGTGGCAAAACTCACTTTTTTATAGTTCGTACGCACGCACACTCCTGTAATTACTTGATGCATATTACCCGATAGTTGATGTAGCATATCAATTGCGTCATTACTATTCTGTGGCTTTCCATATACCTTACCATCAAGCCAAACTATTGTATCGGCAGTTATTAGTAACTCATCATCATTGAGAGTGTATGCATCAGACTTTTGTTCCGACAAATATATTGGTATTTCCTCACCTTGCAAAGTGTCGGGATAGCTCTCTTCAATACCTTTAATAAGACGAACTTCATAGTCAATACCCAATCCAGATAACAACTCTTTACGTCGTGGCGAACCAGATCCTAATATTATTTTCATTAGTTTAGATTAGATTAGTTGAAATAGTCCAAAAAGAGTAATGCCAAATTGTTTTGCAAGTAGATAGTAGTATAATATTGAATACAAAATACCTATAATTAGTATAAAGTTCATCATATTCAAAGCGTTGCTATATGCTTTACACCCTTTACTCCACATTAAGCAAATCATACATATATTTGGCACTACTATACCAATAAGAAAATAGCGAAGTGTGATGTAATTATCGAATGTGACTAACGCAAATATTAATATTGCCATAACTATGCAAGCAACAGCAGTTAATATTGTAACAACAATTTGGGTGGTTTTTACACCCCATACTACAGGCATTGTATGGCACTCCATCTCTCGATCGCCATATTCATCTACCAAATCTTTTATTATCTCCCTAATAAACGACCATAAAAATGCAAATACAGTAAACATACATATTGTAGCATACAATGTACGCAACAAAGGTGTTTCTTTTAGTAAATCGCCATAAATGCTATTCAGCTGTTCAGCTTCTAATATCAATGGCATAAGAGGAACTAATGCCACCGAAGCTGCTACAATCAAATTACCTATAATCAGTTGCCTTTTATAACTGGCAGAATAAAACCACAACACACCAGGAATAACAACAAAAATAAAACCCAATGTAAAACTACGCATCGCAATTGCTACAACTATGCCCAATATCAAACCAACGGCTGTAAGTATTTGATAAAAACGCATAGCTTCGTGCTTTTGTACATCACGTGTAACTATTAACCTATCGGGACGATTTAATTTATCTATCTTTACATCGAAATAATCGTTTATTACATATCCACCAGCGGTTATAAACATAGTACTTAATATAGTACATAGTACAATCCATATAGGAGTAGTAGAGTATACACCATACACTTCCATTGTAGGCAAAATCACAGCCCAATACATCAGGGCTTGAATTATGCCAATTAATAATACTCTCTGATATCTTATCAGTCTTAAAAATCCCATTTTATTTATTTGATAAAAAATTATTACCAAGCACACACATCGTCATCTCTCATCCAATGACCATGTAAACGTAATACTTGCTCTATCACATCGCGTACACATCCTTCGCCTGCACCTCTGTCGGAAACATAGTGAGAGATAGCTTTTATCTCTGACGCTGCATCGCGTGGGCAAGTGGCTACACCGCACAATTTCATAACTCCATAGTCGGGAATATCATCTCCCATATACAATACATTACTTGCTTCGAGATTATGTTTTTTTATAAAATCGTTAAATTGTATAGTTTTATGCGACGAACATAGGTAAACATCTTTCACTCCAAGTCCTTTGTATCGAAAACGTATTGATTCGGTTTTAGCCCCAGAGATTATCGCAATAGGGTAACCCAATTTTACAGCTAACTGAATAGCATAGCCATCTTTAATATTAGCCATACGGACAGGCTCGCCTTTGTCGTTTAGTGTTATACAATTGGACGAAAGTACACCATCTACATCAAAGGCAAACGCTTTTATATTGTTTAATGCTTGTTTGAAATTCATAATCAGTCTTATTTATTCATTCCTTGTATCAGTTCGCTTAACAACATATACACCTCCTGCCATTGTGGTTCAGAGGCCAACATCTGACAATGTTTATTCATAACCTTTTGATCGCCACGGATAGCAGGTCCTGTCTGCGCATTCTCGGGACCAATAAGCTTTGCCTTGTTTACAGCCTCAGTCATAATACCTTTCATTACACTAAAGGGTATGTTTTTAGTTTCTAAAAGCGAAGCAGCTTTCCAATACATTAGATTTGTAAAGTTCGATGTAAAGACACCAGCAAGGTGGATAGTTTGCCTATCTTCTGAAGATAAATGATATACCTTTTGCGACATACATCTCACCAAATCGTTTATTATCACTTCATCTTCTGCTTTGTTCGACTCAATGAAAAATGGCACTTTTCTAAAATCTATACTTTTAGTCTTGCTGAATGTTTGTAAGGGGTACATACAGCCAAATCGTTTTTTCGATGCTTCAAAAATAGACATTGGCACACTGCCAGAGGTATGAATATGAAGCCCAACATCTATTTTAATATGATTTACAACCCATTGTAGTGCATCGTCTTTAAGTGCATATATATAAATATGTGACGATGGTTCTATATCTTCGTATCGGTTTGTTGGCTGAGCATTGACTATACGAGCCAAGGCTGATGCCGATTCGATGCTTTGGCTATACACCTGCACTATATGGTGACCTGCATCGTATAGTGCTTGAGCCAAATGCCACGCCACATTGCCAGCCCCGATAAATGTAATGTTAAAATGTATTCCTATGGATTTTGTCATAGCTTAGCTTTTCATAATCGTATGGTTTGCGTTCTTCATCCTTATATCCTATCGACACTATGTTCAACACCTCTAAATCCTGTGGTATATTTAGCAATCCTTTGATATAATCGCCAGCTGTCTCTGTTTCTGTGTGCATACGTTTGTAAACTTGTACCCAACACGAACCAAGTCCAAGGTCGGCAGCTGCTAACTGTATGATAATGGACGAGATAGATGCATCTTCAAACCACACATCGCTTTTTTCTGGTGTAGCACATATCACAATAGCCATAGGCGAACCTGCCAAAAGTTGACTACCCATTTCGCGGCACTGCGACATCTTATTAAGCAGTTCTTTGTCATCTACCACTATAAATTCCCATCCATTCGACCGCTTAGATGCTGGCGACATTAGCGCAGCTCTTAATATATCGTCCACCTTTTCTTGTTCGACAGCCATATCAAGATATTTCCTAATCGAACGACGATTTTTCAAAAGTTCATTAAATGTATTCATACTTTGTTGTTTATATAATTTTCTGTTGCATTGTCACGATGCTTTATAATACAAGGATTGCCAAATACAATAGAGTGTGGTGGCACATCACAATTTACATACGAGTTTGGTGCTATAAGTACATCATCACCAATGGTAATCTTGCCAACGATAGTACTATTTACGCCCATCCATACACAATCGCCAATAGTTGGCACACCTGCCCGTTTACCTCTATTTTCCATACCTATAGTCACGCCTTTATGAATATTACAATTACGTCCAAGTACAGCCGCTGGATTTATTGTTATTCCGTATGGATGACCAATATATAGTCCCTCACCAATAGTAACATTACGAGATATTTCTACGTGATAGAAAAATCTACAAATTAGCAAAAGTGCTGAATATAAGACATTTACCCCCCCCCGTTTTGTGGTTGATGCTTTTCTGTAAAAGTATTGATAAGATGGACAAGCACCTTTTCGCTTCTTATCTAAATTCCAAGCATTCATATTGATTTTATTATTAGAACCTCCTTTTATGATTTGCAAAGGTACAAAATACTATTGAAACCATAGACAACTATGGTCTGAAATTTCAGACACTATGCAATTATAAAGACTTATTGTTTTCAATTTTGAGCAAATTGGCGTAGCAAACGAATAAAAATCATTAACTTTGCACATTCACATTTTCAAACAAAAACGCTTTACATAAATCATACATACTATGTACATTATTTCAGACATTATTGATAAGCTAAATGAGATATATCTGCCATCACTCCAAGAACCTTATGACAATAGTGGTATTCAGGTGGGCTACACTAATCAACCACTTACTTCAGCACTTTTCACGACCGATATTACCGAGGCTACCATTGACGAAGCTATAGGGGTTGGAGCTAACTTAGTTATATCGCATCACCCACTAATATTCCACGGATTAAAGCATTTGACCAATGCTACATATATTGAGCGAACAATAATAAAAGCTATAAAGCACAATATAGTATTATTCTCTATTCATACCAATGCCGACAAAGTAGTGGGAGGGGTGAGTTATCGAATGGCACAAAAAATAGGGCTAATTGACACCCAAACACTTATTCCCGAAACTAACAATAACGATGGCTTAGGTTGTATTGGTATATTGCCAACCGCAGAAGACGAACTCAATTTCCTTAATAGACTAAAAAACATTTTTAGTACTCGATGTATTCGCCACTCATCACTTCTCAATCATTCAATACAAAAAGTAGCACTTTGTGGAGGCTCTGGAGCTGAATTTATTAATGAAGTCATAAAACAAAAAGCCGACATCTATATTACAGCCGATGTGAAATATCACGACTTTTTTAGTGCTGAAAATAAGATTGTTATAGCAGATATAGGACATTTTGAGTCGGAACATTTCACAAAAGAAGTTTTTTGTGAACAACTTATCAAATATTTTCCTAACTTTGTATGCTTAATGGCAGATACAGATGTAAATCCTGTATTTTACATATAACACACTATTTATTAGTGTTTTATTGAACAATATTGCTAACTATTTATTATTATATAAAAGCAATATTGGATGTATATATACGTAATATCGTGACATTTTAATGGTATTCTAAACACGAATAATCATTCTTATGTAATAAAAAAATTGTAATAAAAAATCATTCGAAATAAGTAAGTATGACAACACAAGAACAAGCACCTAAGGAGATAACTGTAGAAGAACGCCTACGCAATCTCTATAATCTACAGAAAATAGCTACCGAAATAGACAAAATTCGTACACTTAGGGGAGAGTTACCATTAGAAGTTCGCGACTTAGAAGCTGAAGTTATGGGTTTAACTACTCATATCGAAAAATGCGAAACAAGCATTAAAGAGCTAACTCAAAAAGTCAGCGAAAAGAAACACTCAATCGAAGATGCACGTGTAATCATCGCCAAAAAAGAAGAAGAAAAAAACAACGTTCGCAACAATCGTGAATTCGATGCTCTTTCAAAAGAAATAGAATTTCAAAATCTTGAAATTGAGTTGTGCGATAAGAATATCCGTGAGTATCAACAAGAAATTCAAGATAAGCAGCAGGATTTAGACGATTCGCAACAGCGATTACAAGAACGCAACAACGATTTAGAGCAAAAGCACTCCGAATTGGACGAAATTATTGCCGAAACCAAGCAAGAAGAGGAAACACTCACACTCAAAGCAAAAGAGTTAGAAACTCTCATTGAACCACGACTATTATCTGCATTTAAGCGCATTCGCAAAAATGCACGCAATGGGCTTGCAGTTGTTACTGTAGAGCGCAATGCTTGCGGTGGCTGTTTCAATAAAATACCACCACAAAGATGTCTTGACATACAGATGCACAAGAAAATTATCGTCTGTGAATATTGTGGTCGTATTCTTGTAGATCCAAGTCTTGACCAAACTGAAGATAACAAAGCAGAGTAAACTACAACTCAAATATATATAATCTACATATTTGTCGTAGCAAAAGCTCCATCCCTATAAGGGGGTGGAGCTTTTTTATTGTCAAACTAATAATTTATAAATCATATTAATTTACAAGTGTAATACAAATATAATAAAGATGCAATTGTAAATTGTAAATTCTGAATTTTGAATTGATTAATTCAATAATAGGGTAGTGTAGGCTAAATTTACAAACAAACAACATTACTTTTATTTCGGTAAAATCGTATTACATAATAGCTATTACGATACGATATACAATTTAATACTCCGTAACAAGTTAATAATTACATAGCATTATAAGTGACTTTAGTAGATGTGTATATAATTAATAACCAATTGCATATAGGTACAATATAAAGTAACACTTGAATATACTACGGAGCATTGTGGCATACCCATATGCAAATAACTGACTCTCAATACAACTTAGATGTTAAGTTGCAGCTAACCAGTGCATTGTATCATATTATCTAAATATATCGTTTAGATATATTACACCGATGTACGCCTCCTAGTAGCTCAGTATAAAGTTGTATTATATATAATTGTAAATTACGAGATTGTGTTTCGTATATTCACCATGTGAATCCCTTTAATCATATATGTAAATTGGATTTGCGTATGTCATTTAAATTACCTACATTTGTAGTCTAATTCTAAAAATACAGCGCAGTATGAAAAATCGGATATTTGAGCTCATTGACAGCCTTAATCTTACATCGGCAGAATTTGCAGATAAAATTGAAGTTAGCCGCTCCACAATTTCCAGTCTTAAAACTGGAAGAACATTGCCAACATTGCTTTTAGTGGATAAAATTGTAGACAATTTACCAAATGTCAACATCGAATGGTTGGTACGTGGCGTTGGCAATATGTTTAATGGTAACGTTAACACCGCTATTACTGTTGATAATGATAATGATAATAATAATGGCATCATCGAAAAAAAAACACAGCAACAACAATTAGATTTTGATGACAATAGCAATGACAATACTATTTATAATCCTATGCCTCGTTCTTACCAAAAAAATCAACCACAGCAGCGTAAAACTCTTGGTCAAATATTAAATCGGTTACCTGCGACTCCTACAAATATTGAGGACGATGAAATATCATTAGATCATCCAAATAGGGAAGAAATAGCTCATAACAGAAGTTCAAATAAACAAAAATTCATTTATAATGGCAAGATGCAAACAGTTGAAGATAATAATGTAGCAACAGAGGCAAATAACGCTGCCATAACATCTGAAAATGTAATGCAACATGTATCAATAAAGAAAGAAGAACGTAAGATAATACGCATCATAACCCTCTATTCTGACGGCACTTATCAGCAATTTTCTCCAGAATAAAATATAATGCTAATTCATGTTTGCGTAACTCAAAAAAAAATAGTACCTTTACGTTCGATTGTTGACAATTCTAATTGTTTGATAAATAGAATTATTGTTGATTACAATCTAATGTGATTTTATAAAATAACTACATAATTATGCTTGATAAAGACGGAAGAATTATTCAAATAAACGTTGAGGATGAGATGCGACAAGCCTACATTGACTATTCAATGTCGGTAATTGTGTCTCGAGCATTGCCTGATGTACGCGATGGATTCAAGCCAGTTCATCGTAGGGTGCTATTTGGTATGAATGAACTTGGAAATACCAATGATAAGCCATTTAAGAAGTCGGCACGTGTAGTAGGTGAAGTTATGGGTAAATACCATCCTCATGGCGACTCATCTATATATATGACACTGGTACGTATGGCTCAAAAATGGTCATTGCGTTATACATTAGTCGATCCTCAGGGTAACTTTGGTTCGGTAGATGGCGATGGTCCTGCCGCAATGCGTTATACCGAAGTGCGTCTGCAAAAAATTGCAGAAGAGATGCTTAAGGATATTGATAAAAATACTGTAGACTTTACCCCTAACTTCGATGAAACGCTGAAAGAACCAGTAGTTTTACCGACCCGTTTACCAAATTTATTGGTCAATGGTTCATCGGGTATTGCCGTTGGTATGGCAACTAATATGGCTCCACACAACCTGTCGGAGACCGTAGATGCAATAGATGCTTATATTGATAATCCCGAGATTGACATTGAGGGACTAATGAAATATATCAAAGCTCCAGATTTCCCAACTGGAGGATATATATATGGATATAGCGGTGTAAGAGAAGCCTTTGAAACTGGTCGTGGACGAATTGTCATTCGTTCGAAGGCTGAAATCGAAAGTAATGAAAAGGAAAACGACAAAATAGTTATCTCCGAAATACCATATATGGTAAATAAGGCAGAACTTATAAAAAGCATTGCCGACCTTGCTATTGATAAAAAAATAGAAGGGATAGCCAACGTTAATGACGAATCGGACCGCGATGGTATGCGTATCGTTATTGATGTAAAACGCGATGGTAATGCCAATGTTATATTGAATAAACTATTTAAGCTTACAGCATTACAGTCGTCATTTAGCATCAATAATATAGCACTTGTTAAAGGGCGTCCACAATTGTTGAATCTCAAAGACCTCATTTCTTGTTTTGTTGAACATCGTCATGAGGTTGTTACTCGTCGCACTCAATTTGAATTAAACAAGGCAGAAGAGAGAGCAGAACTCTTAAGAGGTTGTATGATAATTCTTGACAATCTTGACGAAGCCATAGCTATAATACGCGATTCAAAAACTCCCGATGAGGCAAAAACACGTTTGATAGAGCGTTTTTCACTTACCGAACGTCAGGCTGCATACATAGTCGAGATGCGACTTCGTCAGCTTACTGGAATGGAACAAGATAAACTACGATCTGAATACGAAGATCTGATGCTCCGTATAGAAGATTTGAAAGATATTCTTGCCCACGTGGAAAGACGTATGGAAATCATCAAAAACGAGCTTAACGAGCTTAAAGAAAAATATGGAGATGAGCGTAGAACCGAGATTATTTATTCGTCTGAAGAATTTAATCCCGAAGACTTTTATGCTGACGATGAGATGATTATCACCATATCTCACTTAGGATACATAAAACGCACACCACTTGCAGAGTTTAAGGCTCAAAATCGTGGTGGAGTAGGCTCAAAAGGAAGCAATTCGCGCGAAGAAGACTTTATTGAGTTTATATATCCAGCATCAATGCACGCTACTATGTTGTTCTTTACACAACGTGGCAAATGCTATTGGCTTAAGGTATATGAAATACCAGAGGGTAATAAAATGAGTAAGGGGCGTGCAATCCAAAACTTGCTCAATATTGAACCTGATGATAAAGTTAATGCCTTTATCCGTGTAAAACAACTACAAGATCCAGAATACAATAGTACACATTATTTAGTGTTCTGCACCAAACAAGGAATTATAAAGAAAACTGCCCTTGAGGCTTATTCTCGTCCTCGCCAAAATGGAGTTAACGCAATTACTATACGTGAAGATGATCAGGTAATTCAAGTTCGTCTAACAGAAGGTAACGATGAAATATTAATTGCCAATAAAAATGGTCGTGCGATACGTTTCAACGAAACTAAGGTGCGTGATATGGGTCGCAGTGCAACTGGTGTGCGTGCTATGACATTAGATGCTGATGACTCTTCTGATGAAGTAATAGGTATGATAACCATACCAGAAGGTTCTGCGGATAATGTATTGGTTGTTAGTGAGCTTGGATATGGCAAGCGTTCCGATCTTGACGATTATCGTATTACCAATAGAGGTGGTAAAGGTGTGAAGACAATCAATATCACAGAAAAAACTGGTAAACTCGTTGCAATAAAGGCTGTAAATGACGAGAATGATTTGATGATTATCAACAAATCAGGTGTGGCTATACGAATGAAAGTATCTAACCTAAGTATTATCGGTCGTGCAGCACAGGGTGTAAGACTTATCAACCTCGAAAAACGCAATGATGAAATAGCCTCGGTATGTAAGGTGCAAACCGAAACTGACGAGGATATAACCGAGGGTGATATTGAGAACATTAATAGTGGGGTAGAGGATACAACTCCAACAGAGGTTTAAACCTTAACATTGTTTTCCTATCAAAGAAAAAAATTATTTCATTTTATAAATCAAATTATGAAACGTTTATTATTAATCAATCTAATGGTATTAGCTGTTTTTACAGCTGGTTTTGCCCAAAAATCCAATGTCAATGGGGCAAAGAATAAAGCTCTTGCTGTAGAAAATCCAGATTTTGATGCAGCGAAAGAGATGATTCAAGCGGCATTAGCCAATGATGAAACCAAAGACCTTGCCAATACCTATTATGTGGCTGGTTTGGTCTATGAAAAAGCAGCCGAAGCTGAATTTATTAAAGTTCAATCTGGTGCTGCTGGAGCTAACGATATCAATATGGGTATTGATGCCTTGAAAGCAATGGAATACTACCAAAAAGCCAATGAACTTGATCAACTCCCAGATGCTAAAGGAAAAGTAAAACCAAAGTTTACTAAGAAAATCAACACATCGTACCTTAATATGTACAACAAGATGATGTTTGTGAGCTATGGTATCAAACAGTTTGAAGAGAAGAATTGGGAAGAAGCCATCCGTGGTTTTGAAACACATACCAACATTGCAGATATGTCACATACAGCTGATGTAAAAAGCGGTTTTGTTGTTCTTGCAAAAGACTCTAATTACTATGATATACGAATGTATGCCGCACAGAGTGCATGGGCTGGCGATATGAACCAACGTGCTATTGGTATGTATGAAGCATTGAAACCTTCGGGATATAAAAACAACTACATACTGCAAGTGCTTTGTCAACTTTATCAAAATGAAAAGGATACAACACATTATGTAGCTACTCTTCAAGAGGGTGTAGAAAAATATCCAAAGGAGTTTTATTTTCTTGGCAACCTCATTAACCACTATGTATATGGTGGTGAACCAGAAAAGGCTACAGAGTTTTTGGATCGTGCAATTGCCAATGACCCCAACAATGCACAATTTTACAATGTGAGAGGTTCGATGCTTGAATTAAAAGGAGATATCGAAGGTGCTATGAGCAATTTTGATAAAGCACTTGCCCTTGATCCAACTTTAGCCGATGCATGGGTTAATAAAGGACGTTTGGTGTATAACGAAGCATTCAAAGCAGAAGGCGAAGCTAATAAAATTAACGATTACAAGAAGCTTGATGCCGAAATGGTCAAGGTAAACGAAATATATAAAAAAGCAATTCCATTCTTTGAAAAAGCTCTTGAAATCAATGCCGATGACTTCGACACGATGAAGATACTAAAAGGTTTGTATTATCGTTTCTCTTACGATGATCCTTCTTTTCAAAAGAAATACGATGATATTGTAAAACGCATAAATGGTTAATGCAAAATCTATCTTCTGGTAGCTTCAAGACGAAGGACGAGGCAAAGAAGGAAATTAAGAAGATTGTTGAAAAGGCACGGAAGAAAGAATCTAACTGGAAAGCACTTTATAGACTACTTGGTCTCTAATGTATACAACAAATGCTCGATTGGTATAAAAGCTAACCGGGCATTTTTGTGTTTTAAAGGTTTAAACCCCAAAGATTCTCAGGCTATAAGATGAATGTATCTAAAAAGAAATAATAGCTATGGAATGTATACTATTA
>X285_Short_beaked_Echidna__coassemble_368_pt1 | contig 84750 bp, 65 predicted proteins | sample X285_Short_beaked_Echidna__metabat2_high_PE_005 | metagenome-assembled genome bin X285_Short_beaked_Echidna
CCCAGATAAATTGCGTATCTTTGCTTTCGGGTTAGCTGTTTGTACATAATCAATATAAAGATAGTTAATCTTTGGGAGATTTCGGTCTCCCTTTTTTATTTTTTTTGTATTGCCTGTTGATTTTAGCCTTTGTTGTTGTCGCTCAAAGGGGCGTACGGACGTCCCTTGCCGCTTGGCTTCCCTCCCAGAGGTTTATTTATACCTCAATTTTGCACTTCGTTTGTGAAACTATGCATAATGATTATTTGTAAGGTGGTTTCTAATGATACAATAAAACAAGAGGGTGCATCAAAAACGTTTTTTGATGCACCCTCTTGTTTTATTATCTTGTACTATCTTGTGAGATTAGTCGCCGAGTTTTGCGCAGATAAATTCGCGGTTTAGGCGAGCGATGTGTGCGAGTGACACGTTTTTAGGGCACTCGGCGGCACAAGCTCCAGTGTTGGTACAGTTACCAAAACCAAGTTCGTCCATCTTGCCAAGCATAGCTTTTGCACGGCGAGCAGCTTCTACTTTACCTTGTGGCAGAAGAGCGAGCTGACTAACTTTAGCTGCTACGAAAAGCATAGCAGAGCCGTTTTTACAAGCAGCAGCACAAGCACCGCAACCGATACATGATGCAGCGTCCATTGCCTCGTCGGCAGCTATTTTAGATATTGGCATAGCGTTAGCATCGGGTACACCACCTGTGTTAACCGATATGTAGCCTCCTGCCTGCATAATTTTGTCGTATGCACGGCGGTCAACTACCAAGTCCTTGATAACGGGGAATGCGTGTGAACGCCATGGCTCAACGGTAATGGTTTCGCCATCGTGGAATTTACGCATGTGGAGCTGACAGGTAGTTACACTGCTGTCGGGTCCATGAGGGTGACCATTGATGTAGAGTGAACACATACCACAGATACCCTCGCGGCAGTCGTGGTCAAACGCAATAGGCTCTTTGCGTTCGCTAATGAGCTGTTCGTTGAGTACATCGAGCATCTCGAGGAACGAGCTATCGGTTGAAATATTTTTCAAATCGTAAGTTTGGAAAGCACCAGCTGCTTTAGGTCCTGCCTGACGCCAAACTTTTACTTTTATATTAATAGTCTTATCCATGATGATTTATGCTTTATAGTTACGGGTTTGACGAACAACAAATTCATAATCCAATGGCTCTTTGAGCATACGAGGTTCTTTGCCTTCGCCCTCATACTGCCAGCATGATACGTACGAGAATTTGTCGTCATGACGGAGAGCTTCGCCCTCTGGAGTCTGATGTTCGAGACGGAAGTGACCACCGCAAGACTCTTCACGAATGAGAGCATCGCGAGCCATAAGTTCGCCTATCTCGATGAAGTCGGCAAGACGGAGAGCTTTTTCGAGTTCAACGTTGAAGTCGGCTTTGTTACCAGGAATGAATACCTCTGACCAGAAAGTTTTGCGGATTTCTTGGATACGTTTGATTGCTTCTTGCACACCATCGGCTTCACGACCCATACCTACGAAGTCCCACATTACGTGACCGAGTTCGCGGTGTATGCTGTCGACAGAGCGTTTACCTTGGATTTTCATCAAGCGGTCAATCTTTTCGTTGATGCCTTTTTCTGCCTCCTTAAATTCTGGAGCGTCGGTGCTAAAGCGTGGCACTTGAATTTGGTCGGCAAGGTAGTTTTGAATAGTGTATGGTAGTACGAAATATCCATCGGCAAGACCCTGCATTAGAGCCGATGCACCGAGACGGTTAGCACCATGGTCGGAGAAGTTGGCTTCGCCAATAGCGAATAGTCCTGGGATAGAGGTTTGTAGTTCGTAGTCAACCCAAATACCACCCATTGTGTAGTGGATAGCTGGGAATATCATCATTGGTGTTTCGTATGGGTTGGCATCTACAATCTTTTCGTACATCTGGAAGAGGTTGCCATAACGAGCGGCAACAGCATCACGACCAAGACGTTCGATAGCATATTTGAAGTCGAGATATACAGCTAAACCGGTAGGGTTAACACCAAAACCGGCATCGCAACGCTCTTTGGCAGCACGTGAAGCTACGTCACGTGGTACGAGGTTACCAAATGCAGGATAACGACGCTCCAAGTAGAAGTCGCGGTCTTCATCGGGTATTTCGGTTGGTTTTTTCTTGCCAGCGCGGATAGCCTCGGCATCCTCTTTTTTCTTAGGAACCCAGATACGACCATCGTTACGAAGCGACTCTGACATAAGGGTTAATTTCGATTGGAAGTCGCCGTGTACAGGAATACAGGTAGGGTGAATTTGTGCAAAGCAAGGGTTAGCAAACCATGCACCTTTTTTATAGCATTGCCAAGCGGCAGAACCATTAGATGCCATAGCGTTGGTAGACAAGAAGAAAGTGTTGCCATAACCACCAGTGCCTATAACAACTGCGTGAGCTGCAAAACGTTCAATTGCACCGGTAACAAGGTTACGGGCAATGATACCGCGAGCGCGACCATCGATAATAACAAGATCTAACATCTCGTAGCGAGTGTATAGTTTTACAGTGCCTTTGTTAACCTGACGGCTAAGAGCAGAGTATGCACCAAGGAGAAGCTGTTGACCAGTTTGACCTTTAGCATAGAAAGTACGGCTCACTTGTGCGCCACCGAAAGAGCGGTTGTCAAGCAAACCTCCATATTCGCGAGCAAAAGGAACGCCTTGAGCTACACATTGGTCGATAATGGCGTTTGATACCTCTGCCAAGCGGTATACGTTGGCTTCGCGAGCGCGGTAGTCGCCACCTTTAATAGTGTCGTAGAATAGACGATAAACCGAGTCGCCATCGTTTTGATAGTTCTTAGCGGCGTTGATACCACCTTGAGCAGCGATAGAGTGAGCACGGCGAGGAGAGTCTTGTATGCAGAAGTTGAGTACGTTGAAACCCATTTCACCAAGAGAGGCAGCAGCCGAAGCACCAGCAAGACCGGTACCTACTACTATGATGTCTAAGCGACGCTTGTTGGCGGGGTTTACAAGTTTTTGATGAGCCTTATAGTTGGTCCATTTTTCAGCCAAAGGACCTTCGGGAACCTTAGCGGTGATAGTGTCACCATTAAGCAATTCTTCAATTTTAGCCATATTGATTGTGTCGTTAAATTTTTTAATAAATCATAGATGGATTAAGCAGCACAGCCTGCGCCCAACCCAACACCAAGATAGTAAACTACTACGGCAGCAAACATCAATACAATGATAGTAGAGATGATGTTGGCGATACATTTTACACGAGGCATCCAAGTGTTGTTGTTCCAACCCATAGTGTGGAGAGCCGACCAAATACCATGAGTAAGGTGGAACCACAAAGCTGCAAGCCATACAAGGTAAACCACAGCATAGATAGGATTAGCAAAAAGGGTTTGTACCCAATATGCACCATCAGTTGCACGAGAAACGTCTACAGCAGCACCGGCCATGTGTTGCAATTCAACGAACTGCATCTTAGCCCAGAAATTGTACAAGTGGAGAAAAAGGAAGCCTACAATGATAATGCCTAAAACAAGCATATTTTTAGAAGACCACTCTACATCCTTTTGGCGTTCGGTAACTGCATAGCGTTCACGTCCACGAGCACGATAGTTTTGAACCGAAAGGATAAAGGCATACACAATATGTACCACTACAAGGAATGCTAAGCCTGTAGTAGCTACAAGAGCATACCAATTAGCTCCTAAAAATTCACAGATGGCATTGTAACCCTCTGGAGAGAAGATCACCACCACATTCATAGTAGCGTGAAACAGTAGGAAGATAGCCAAAGCTGCTCCCGTTACGCTCATCACCACCTTTCTTCCAATAGAAGAATTTGATAACCAAGACATAAATAATTAAGGTTTAGTTAGTTATGATAATTAAATTAAAAATTCTTGTTCTGTGTGGGCAGAATATACCCTTTACACACAATGCACTTGCAAAGGTACTTTTTTTTCTCCGAACTACAAACGATTTATCACAATATTTATATCAATCTGACACAACATCTTAAATTATGTAAATGGTAAAGAAAATGATAATAGTTATAGTGTTAGTGATTAGTGTTTTACGATAGTTGTGTGTGAAAAATATTGTGTTGGAATATGATAAGGCATTTTCCAATATCAATATATTGTTGTAATTTTGTAAGTTGATTTAATAATACATACAATGGCAGACGATTTTGAACAAGATATAGAAGATAAAGATATTGAAAACAAGGAGGTTGACGATGTAGAACAAACTCAACATCACTCTTCGTATAATACCGATTCGGGACAAGGCGATGCATCGCATCACCTTAATGGTATGTTTCGTTCGTGGTTTTTGGACTACGCATCATACGTAAATCTCGAACGAGCTATCCCTCACATTACCGATGGACTAAAACCTGTTCAGCGTCGTGTGCTTCATGCTATGCGTCGTCTTGACGATGGTCGTTATAATAAGGTGGCAAACATTGTTGGTCATACTATGCAGTTTCACCCCCATGGCGATGCCTCAATTGGCGATGCCTTGGTTAATCTCGGACAAAAAGATTTGCTTATCGACTGTCAGGGTAACTGGGGTAATATACTTACCGGCGATGGTGCTGCTGCCCCTCGTTATATCGAGGCCCGCCTTACAAAATTTGCTCTCGAAGCTGTTTTCAATCCAAAAACTACCGAGTGGAAACCCTCTTACGATGGTCGTAATAGCGAACCTGTGGCACTGCCAGTTAAATTTCCTCTGCTATTGGCGCAAGGCTCTGAGGGTATAGGTCTTGGACTGAACTCTCGTATCCTGCCTCACAATTTTGGCGAATTGTGCGATGCCTCTATTGCAGTTTTGCGAGATGAGGAGTTTGAGTTGTATCCCGACTTTCCAACGGGTGGTATGGTCGATGTGAGCAAATATAACGATGGTGAGCGTGGTGGTAAAATTCTTATCCGCGCTCGCATAGAAAAAATAGACAATCGTTCGCTTAAAATTACCGAAACCCCATACGGAGTAACATCGAGTGTTTTAATCGATTCGATAGTCAAAGCAAGCGAAAAGGGCAAGCTCAATATTAAAAAGATTGACGATAATACATCGAAAAATATTGAGATACGTATTCAACTCGAACCAAAGACTTCGAGCGACAAGGCTATTGATGCTCTCTATGCTTTTACAAAATGTCAGGTAAACTATTCACCAAATTGCTGTGTTGTCGACGAAAATAAGCCTTGTTTTATTACCGTATCGGAAGTGTTGCGCCGCTCTACCGAGTCGACCAAAAATCTACTTCGTCGTGAATTGGAAATTGAACGTGACGAACTCAACGACCAACTACATTTTGCTTCGCTCGAACGTATTTTTATAGAAGAACGTATATATAAGGACAAAGAGTTTGAACAAGCACCAACAACCGATGCAGCTCTCGACCATATCGATGTTCGCTTAACTCCATATAAACCAACGTTTATTCGAGAGGTAACACGTGACGATTTACAACGTTTGCTTGATATAAAGATGGCTCGTATCCTGAAATTTAATACCGACCGAGCCGACCAACTTATTGCTCGTCTTCACGAGCAGTTAGAGGCTGTGCAGTCGCACCTCGATCACTTAGTGCAGTACGCTATAGAGTGGTTCGAGCATTTGAAGCAACGTTATGCCGCACGTTACCCCCGACAGACCGAAATACGCAATTTCGAAACTATTGAGGCAGCTAAGGTAGCTGAGGCTAACGAAAAACTCTATTTCAATAAGGAGGAGGGCTTTATAGGTACAGCACTTAAACGTGATGAGAATGTAGAGATGGTGTGCAACTGCTCCGATATCGACGATATTATTCTCTTTTATCGTGACGGAAAATATAAGGTTATACGTGTTGCCGAAAAGGTTTATGTGGGCAAAAACATTATTCATATAGCCGTATTTGTAAAGAACGATAAACGCACTATTTATAATGCTGTATATCGCGATGGCAAGGATGGCGACCATTATATTAAGCGTTTCTCTGTGGTGGGAGTTACTCGCGATAAAGAGTACGACTTAACGGCAGGAACACCTGGTAGTCGAGTGGCTTATTTTACAGCCAATGCCAATGGCGAGGCTGAAATTATTAAGGTAACACTTAAACAGACCACTCGCCGACTAAAATCGCTTAGTTTTGAAAAAGACTTTTCGGAAATAGCTATTAAAGGTCGTCAATCGAAGGGTAATATCCTTACAAAATACGAAGTAAAATCTATATCCAAATCGCAAGAGGGAGTATCTACTCTCGGTGGTATAGATATCTATTTCGATGCCGACATAGTTCGTCTTAATGCTGACAAGCGAGGCGACTATTTGGGTAATTTCGATGGCGACGACCAGATATTGGTAGTTACCCATAATGGCGAATTTTACACAACATCGTTCGATTTGAATAACCACTACGATGAGGATATTTTGCTTATTGAAAAGTTCGACCCCGACAAGGTGTGGACTGCCGTACTCTACGATGCAGAGCAGAAGTATCACTATATTAAACGTTTCCAATTCGAGACGGTAAATCGTCGAACCTCTTATCTTGTAGTTGGCGGCGAGTCGCGAGTTGACCTTTTGACCTCAACGCCTTATCCACGCTTTAATGTTACTTTTTCTGGTGATGACCAAAATCGTGAGGCTTTGGAGGTTGATGGTGAGGAGTTTATAGGAGTAAAGAGCTATAAGGCAAAGGGTAAACGTTTGTCGAATTATCAGGTTGGGCGTGTAGTGGAGATTGAACCAACACGTCAGCCAGAAACAGATAATGTTGCACCACAGTCGGTAGACGATGTACTTGCCGGAATTGAAATAGTGTCGGTTCAACCCGATGATGACGATACCCCGATAACTTCGGTAGACAGCACAGGACAGACTAAACTATTTTGATAAACACCCCGATATTACACATTTCTGCTTTTTGTGTGCATAAAATTTGCTCACATACAAAGTATTGTGTAATTTTGCATTGCTGTATTGTGTAGCTCGAAAATTGTGCTATATAACACATAATAAGCTAATTAACTATCTTAAAATATCATGGAACAAATAAAATCTTTCAAAGAATTAACAGAGTTTCTTAAATCACAGACAGGAAGTCGTAAAAAAATTGCTGTAGCCAATGCCGTTGATATGCACTCTATCGAGGCAGTTGTAAACGCAGTAAACAAAGGTGTTGTAGAGGCTTATCTTGTAGGCGATGCAAAGGTTATCAACGAACACCTTAAAGAGTTTGGCGAAAATCCTCTTGTTCACGTTGTTGACCGTCCAGAAGTTCAAGACGCTATAGACGAGGCTCTTCGTATGGTAAAACAAGGCGAATGCGACATCTTGATGAAAGGTTTTGTCAATACCGATGTTATCCTTAAAGCTATCTTAAATAAAGAGAAAGGACTTCTTCCAAAAGGTCGTGTGCTTACATTTAACTCAGCACTCAATATCCCTTCTTACCACAAACTTCTTTTCTTCACCGACCCTGCTGTTATTCCGGCTCCAACCAAAGAGCAACGCGTTGAGATGATTAAATATGTAGTAGAAGTGGCTCGCAAATTTGGTGTGAAATGTCCTAAAGTGGCACTTCTTCATGCTACCGAAAAACCACTTCCTAAAATTGCATTTATGCAAGACTACTTAGATATTCTCGAACTTTGGAAACAGGGCGAATTTGGCGAGTGTATCATTGACGGTCCTATGGACGCCTTCATAGCTCTCGATAAAGAGCGCGGTGCTTTGAAAAATATTCCTTCACCTATTCTTGGCGATGCCGACATCCTCATCTTCCCCGACTTTGCTTCTGCAAACTGTTTCTACAAAGGTCTTGTATCTTTTGCTGGTGCAGGTATGGCCGGACTTCTTCAAGGAACTGAAAAACCTGTAGTTCTTACCTCTCGTTCCGACGATGCCGAACTCAAATTTTATAGCATCTGTATGGCTGCTATGCTTGCTTAATACAAATAATAACTTAGGGGAGGTTTTATAAATTAACTTTTTTTGAACATAAAATTTAGAAAATAAATTTTTGTGCGTGCTTTGGCTTTTATGCGGCATTTTTTTATTTTAATCTCAATCACATAGCCCGCTATGCTCTTTCGATTTATAAGTAAAATATGTTCGTCTAATAATCAAAAAATCCCTGCAAGTGAATTTATAGAAACTCCCTTAGAATATTCCTTACATTATGAAAAAGATATTAGTCATCAATCCAGGTTCTACCTCAACTAAGTTTGCCGTTTATCACGATGAAGAGTGTGCATTTCAAAAAACTCTTCGTCACCAAGGCGAAGAGCTTGCGCCATACCCAACTGTAGCATCGCAGTACGAGTTTCGTAAAGAGACTATCCTCAGTGCTTTGAAAGAGGAAAATATAGCTATCGATTTCGACATCATCGTTGGTCGTGGCGGTTTGCTTAAGCCAATTCCTTCTGGCGTTTACGAGGTTAACGAAGAGATGCGCGAAACCCTTTTAGCTGCTAAATATGGTGAGCACGCTTGCAACCTTGGCGGTCTTATTGCTGCCGATATTGCAAAAACTCTTGGCTGTAAAGCTGTTATTGCCGATCCGGTTGTGGTTGACGAACTTCAAGATGTAGCTCGTGTATCGGGTCTTCCTGAGATACCTAATGTGTCAATCTTCCACGCTTTGAACCAAAAAGCTATAGCTCGCCGCTATGCTAAAGAAGTGGGACGTCCATACGAAGAGTTGAACGTTATAGTTGCTCACTTAGGTGGTGGTGTATCGGTAGGTGCTCACCGTCAAGGTAAAGTAATAGATGTAAACTGCGCACTTGGTGGCGATGGTCCTTTCTCGCCAGAACGTGTAGGAACTCTTTCGGCTTCGGGACTTATGGAACTTTGCTTTAGCGGCAAATATACCAAAGACGAAGTTAAAAAGATGCTCATAGGTCATGGTGGCTTGATGGCACATCTTGGTCTTAACGATGCTTATCAGGTAGAACTTCGTGCTGAGTCGGGTAAAGATGCTCATGCAGCACTTGTTTACGATGCTATGGCTTATCTCGTAGGTAAAGAAATAGGTGCAAAAGCTGCTGCTCTTAAAGGTAAAGTCGATGCTATTCTTATCACTGGCGGTATTGCATACGGCAAAGGCTTTGTAAAATATATTGCCGATATGGTCGACTTTATTGCTCCTGTTAAAGTATATCCAGGTGAAGACGAGCTTGGTGCATTGGCATCGAACGGACTTCGTGTTATCAATGGCGAAACTTGCAACCAATATAAGTAATTAGTCTTGTGGTGGTTATGAAAAGTCGCCACATTAAATTAAATAAAAGAAAGATTATGCAGCCCATACATTATGTGTCGGCTGCATAATCTTTCTTATCCGTATCAAATATAAATTCAGTAAACGTATGTACGTTATATCAGAAAAAGTGTGTCCACAAGACCACGCATGTCCATTAGTAAAACATTGTCCTGTAGGGGCAATACATCAAGATGGGTTTAGTCTGCCAGTTGTTGACCAAAAACTTTGCATAAGGTGTGGCAAATGCTATGCTTCGTGCCTTAAAAAAGCTGTTATAGTGGTAGATGATGAGGAAGAGGGAATGTAGTCCCTTTTAACAATATATGTCGAAACTCACTTAGAATGGTAAAATGGAGTATCAAATGTTTACGTTTGATGCTCCATTTTTGTTATTTGTTGTATACCACTTTATCTATTGCTTCGTTGAGCGAAATGGGGTTGCCTATGGTGCTTAGTGGTTGCATACCCATCTCTTTGGCTTTAGTGGTTGGAAAGCAGAAAAACATAGCATCAGCCTCGGAACATAGTGTGCCATCTGGTGTGGTTATAGTGGCGTGGAGATCTATAACACGGCGGCGTTGGTTGGTTATTTCAACCCTGACTATTACGTAGGGTAGGTTAGTGTTGATGGGGTGGTGGTAGCGTATGTTGAGATTTGACGTTACACCCGAAGTGCTGAAACGGTAGTGTATCATCCAAGAGCATATTTCGTCCATCATAGAGGCTTGAAGTCCACCATGTAGGGTGTCGGTCCACCCTTGAAGGTGTCCATTGAGGGGTTGGATACAGAGTAGGTTGTCGGTGTCGGTATCGACCCAAAATTGCATTTTTAGTCCTATCGGATTGGCAGGGTTACAGCCAAAACAGTTGTAGCCTTCGGTACCAATCCAAGGATTTCGGATTGAAAGAAGCATAGTTTTAGTATTTTATTGTGGCAAGTCTGACACGTAGTCGGTACTTGCCTTATTTTTATTTATTTTTTTGTTTTAGATTTTTGTTTTTGGCATTTTGAACAGATGCCATAGAGGTAGATTGAGTGGTATTGGGTGTCGAATGTGGTGAATGTGCGAGATGTTATGGCTCGGCTAAATTTTTTATCGGAAAACTCTTTAATAGTGCCGCATTCTGTGCAAATGCGGTGGTGATGCGTGGCGGCTCGTTGTAGTAGCTCATACTCTTGTTCGGCACCAACAAAGGGGTGCTTTACGATGAGTGAGGCTCGCAGAAAAAACTCAATATTATTGTAGAACGATGCCAACGACATATAGTGTCCACGCTTTTGGTACTCGTTGTAAAGCGATTTTGTGGTGAAATGTGCATCAATGTTGACTATCAAGCGCAATATTTCTTCTCGCTCAAAAGTTCGTCGCAAATGGTGTTGCTGTATGTATAGGTCTAATTGTTCGAGAGGGGTCATAGCGGTTGCGAAGATAGATTCTTAATGGGTTTGAAAGGTCAAAAAATGATGCTATTTTGGTCTATAGCCCGAACGAGAGAGAATGCTTTGAGCATCTGATAGTTCCATTAATTGTTCGAGCGTAACAGATTGATTACTTGTCATAAAGTGGTTAACAATTTGCCACCCTATGTATGCACCGCCACGAGCTGGCGACTCTTGTGAAAATGGCAGAGTGAAAGGACCATCGTTTAGATACTGCCCCTTAATCATTGCACTGGTTTCGTATAGCACACGATTACCCATCATAATGTGCCAAAGTTCGGCTTCGTTTGTCTGTATCCATTTCATTTGGCCAGGGGTATAGCCCATAATAATATTGTCGGGTGTTTCGGGGAGTAAGCACGAGGTGGCATATAGTATTTTACCATGGTATATTATGTCGTCGAGTAGGGTGCTATTGGGGCGTTGGTAGTATTCCGATGTGAGCCATGCTGATATGTAGTCGGGTACTACCTTTGCACGTGTCATATTTGCACGTTGGTATTCGTATATGTCTATTAATGTGTATATTGGATAGTCTGTGCCTAAATAGTTGTCTAAACTTAGCGACATAAATCCATCGCCCACTATTACACTCTGGTTAAAGCCCGATACGTGGCAGTAGATGCGAGGTGTGGTTAAGCGTGGAAAGAAGTAGCGACCACGACGAAATGCATCGGTTAGTGAGCGGTTGAGGTCGCTCATATTGCTATATGACGTCAGACAATCGGTATATAGGCGATAGACAGCAGTGTCGCGGCGGAAAAGATTATAAGTGTAGTGAGTTATTTCGGCATCAACAGGACCAAACCCAACCACACGTTCCAAATAAATAGGAGTAATGTCGGGGTATTTTTGTGCTAACGACTGCATACCTGCGGCAATATTGGTGGTATCTATAGTCCAATATGCACTATCGAAACGCTCTATATTTACCTCGAAGTCAATACCTCGTAGGTCTGCCTCTCGGCGAGCATCGCGGCTGCACGATGCGAATAGCAAAATGGTGAGTGTGAGCGGTATAATAAGTTTTTTCATAATGTTAGTGTTGTGCTTGTGTTGTTAATAGTGGCAAAGCGTATATTTGTAATGTAGACTTAGATGCAAAGTTACAAAATATTGTCGAAAAACTACCATTTTTTTTGTACCTTTGCATCTACTTATTTTTGAAATATATACATATGCTCTTGCGGTTGAATAATATTACTAAGAAATACGGCTCTCAGGTGGTGCTTGACAAGGTGTCGGCATCGTTCGAGAGTGGACGTGTAGTGGCTCTACTTGGCCCTAATGGTGCAGGCAAGTCGACACTTATGAAAATTGTTACAGGTTATATCAGTGCCGATGAGGGTAGTGCAGTGGTTGATGGTTTAACTGTTTATCCCAATGAGATGGCTACAAAACGCTTGATTGGCTATCTTCCCGAGCATAATCCGCTATACCTCGATATGTACGTGGTTGAGTATCTGCTTTTTGTAGCAAAGATATATGGATTGGGAGCGGAGAGCCGCCGAATAGTCGCCGATGTAATTGAGCGAGTAGGACTGACACCAGAGGTGAAAAAGCGTATAGGGCAACTCTCTAAGGGTTATCGTCAGCGTGTTGGGTTGGCTGCTGCTATTATGCACAATCCTAAAGTGTTGATTTTAGATGAACCTACTACAGGCCTTGATCCTAATCAGTTAGTAGAGATACGTCAGCTAATTCGTACTTTAGGTGAGGATCGATTGGTGCTATTCTCTACTCACATTATGCAGGAGGTAGAGTTGATGTGCAATGATGTTGTTGTGCTTAGTCATGGACGAATGATGTTGGCAGATACTAAAGAAAATTTAATGAGGGAGTATGGCTCAATGGATAATATGTTCAGACAGAATACGCGGTATTGATGTTTTTTTGACCTAATGGTAGCCCTATTTTTAGGAACTTTCCATAAAATGGTCGTTTGCGAAATATACAAGAAATGGAAGAATTTGATATACGAAATAGTGGAGTGCGAGCCACAGAAAATGAGCAGGACAAGGCTTTACGCCCATTGTCGTTTGCCGATTTTGCAGGGCAGGACAAGGTGGTGGAAAATTTGAGTGTATTTGTACAGGCGGCTCGTCTTCGTGGCGAGAGCCTCGACCATACTCTCCTTCACGGTCCTCCCGGACTGGGTAAAACCACACTTAGTAACATTATAGCCAACGAACTTGGGGTTGGCTTTAAACTAACATCAGGTCCGGTACTCGACAAACCCGGCGACTTGGCAGGTCTGTTAACATCGCTCGAACGTAACGATGTGCTTTTTATTGACGAAATACACCGTTTAAGTCCTGTGGTAGAGGAGTATCTCTATTCGGCAATGGAGGATTTTCGTATTGATATAATGATAGACAAAGGACCAAGTGCCCGCTCTATTCAAATTGACATTGAGCCATTTACCTTGATAGGCGCTACCACTCGAAGTGGCTCTCTTACAGCCCCATTGCGAGCTCGTTTTGGTATTAACTGTCACTTTGAGTATTACGACGACTCAGTGCTTATATCCATTATAAAACGAGCTGCCGACATTCTGCAAGTGCCTATAGTAGAGGAGGCTGCCGTGGAGATTGCTCGTCGTAGTCGTGGTACGCCCCGTATAGCCAATGCACTGCTCCGCCGTGTACGCGATTTTGCACAAGTAAAGGGTTCGGGGCGTATCGACCGCACTATAGCTTGCTATGCTCTCGAAGCTCTAAATATCGATCGTTATGGACTTGACGAGATAGATAATAAGATATTGCTCACAATGATAGACAAATTTCATGGCGGTCCAGTAGGACTTTCTACTATAGCTACCGCTATGAGCGAAGATGCCGGAACTATAGAGGAGGTGTACGAGCCATTTCTTATCAAAGAGGGTTTTCTTAAGCGTACTCCACGAGGACGTGAGGTAACTCCATTGGCATACAAACATTTGGGTAGAGTGCAAATGGCACAACAGCCTTCGCTTTTCGACTAAATATTTAGTGCGAGGATTTTGTTTAATACGAAGATTTCAGAAATAATATGGCTTATAAGATAGCCTTTCTTACTCTTGGGTGTAAACTCAATTTTGCCGAAACTTCGGCTATTGGTCGCCAACTAACAGAGATGGGTTTTGTCCATTGTGGTGAACGTGAGGTGGCAGATGTGGTGATTATTAATACTTGTTCTGTAACCGATACTGCCGACAAAAAAGGCAGGCAGATGATACATCGTATGCATACTAAATATCCCAATGCATACATCATTGTTACAGGGTGTTACGCACAACTAAAACCCGATGAAGTGGCAGCAATCGATGGCGTAGACCTTGTACTTGGGGCAAACGAAAAGGTAAATTTTACCGACTTTATGCAAGCCTTTGAAAGTAGGTTGAATGCTAAAAAAGCCGAAGAAGTGTCGGTTGATGAGACTGGTGAACGTAGTGCCGAATGCCATAGAGTGACTACTGCCGAGATACTGAATTTCCGTCCCGAATGTAGTGCCGATGATCGTACACGCCATTTCCTAAAAGTGCAAGACGGTTGCGACTATTATTGCACCTATTGTACTATACCATTTGCACGCGGGCGTAGTCGTAGTGCCACGGTAGAAGAGACTATGGTGGTGGCTCGCAAAGCTATTGACGAGGGAGCAAAAGAGATAGTGCTATCGGGAGTGAATACAGGCGATTTTGGTCGCCGACAAGGAGAGTCGTTTATAGATCTTTTATGTGCGTTAGATAGTGTTGACGAGGATGTTCGTTATCGAATATCGAGTATCGAACCCAATCTTTTGACCGACGAAATAATTCATTTTGTGGCTCAGTCGCACCATTTTGCGCCACATTTCCATTTACCACTTCAAAGTGGGTCTGACGAAGTACTCCGACTAATGCATCGTCGCTACGATGCAGCGCTTTTTGCCTCTAAGGTGCAGACAATAAAGCAGGTTATGCCGCATGCATTTATTGGTGTTGATGTTATGACAGGCACTCGTGGCGAGCGACTACCGCTTTTTGAGGAGAGCTACCGGTTTATCGGTTCGCTCGATGTTAGTCAACTTCATGTGTTTACCTATTCGGAGCGTGCAGGCACTAAAGCGTTAGAAATAAAACCTATAATTCCAGTATCGGAGCGTCGTCGTCGAACTGCTGTACTTCAAGAACTTTCCGATGCTAAATTGCACAATTTCTATAAGCAACATATAGGTTATAAGGCTGTTGTGTTGTGGGAAGAAGCTCATCGAGGAAAACCAATGTTAGGTTTCACCGACAACTATATCCGCCTCTCTGCTCCAGCCACTCCCTCACTTTTCAACACATTCCAAGCAATCACTATCACCGCAGATATGCTAAGCGAGAAAGAAAATTGAATAATATCAGCCAAATAGTTGCTTATATGGAAACAAAATATTAACTATGCAGTTGTAAAATGAATAATGAAATTGAGCTTGAAAAACCAAGATTTAAAATTATTTAGTTATGGAACAGATGAAATTTTATTCACACGAAGAGATGCTTGATGCTGTAATAGGAGAAAAGGGAACGGTGAGAAGAAATAAACACGATGAAGATATAAATACTTTTTTGGTTGGTGAAGCTATTAAGGATGCTTGTATATCTAAAAATCTCACGCAAGAGCAGTTGGGTGAAATGATAGGTGTGAAACGTGCGCAAATATCTAATATTGAGAGCGGTAGAAATCTTACATTGTCTACTATATCTCTTGTATTCAGAGCATTGGGTATCGCCGTGTCGTTCGATATGGGTGAGATTGGTAGTGTAGCACTATAAGCATAATTACCAAAGGTCGATGCGAAAGTCGCTCCTTAAAAAAATAGAGAGTTCTATTGCGGTTAGATAAAACTAACAGCCATAGAACTCTTTTTTAGAATCTTTCGTTAGAGTGAGTTAGATAAATTTAGTTGTGCATTGTAGCGCATGGCGGTGTCGACTACGGTGGTGACCATTGTTTTGAGTTCGGCAATGAAGGTGGCGGCTTGGTAAGAGCCTCGTTCTATTTGGCGGAGCTTCTTCTCCCATTGTCCTGTGAGTTCGGCACTTTTCAAGATGTCGTTTTGTATGACATCAATAAGCGAAAGCCCTGTTTCGGTAGGTATTAGGTTTTTGCGCTCTTTGCGTATGTAGTTGCGCTTGATGAGGGTTTCGATAATGGCTGCTCGAGTCGAAGGGCGTCCTATGCCGTTCTCTTTCAGAGCATCGCGTAGCTCCTCATCGTCGACAAGCTTGCCTGCCGTTTCCATTGCTCGTAGTAGAGTGGCTTCGGTGTATGGCTTGGGTGGTGTGGTTTGCTTGGTGGCTAAGTCGGGGGTGTGAGAGCCAGTTTCGCCTTTTACAAATGTGGGTAGTATGGTCTCTTTGTCGGCAGAGGCATTGCTATTGGTGGGCGCATCGTCATCGCTATCGCCATTGTCGGCAGCTGTGTTATTTGCTTTGTCAAAAACTATTCGCCAACCCAGTGAGATAATAGTTTTTCCGGTTGTCTTAAACTCTATCCCCTCGGAAGTGCCGAGTATGGTGGTTGTAGAGTTTTGACATTCGGGGTAGAAATTGGCTATAAAGTGGCGGCAAACGAGGTCGTACACTCGTTGTTCGTTTGCGGTGAGGGCTGCATTTACAGCTCCGGTGGGTATTATGGCGTGGTGGTCGGTAACTTTTTTGTTGTCGAACACCTTTTTTGTCTTTGGTATCTTGGTTTGCAGTAGTGGGGTAGTGAGAGGTTCGTACCATTTGCTTATATTTTTCAGTATGGCAGGCACTTTGGGGTAGATGTCTTCGCTTAGAAAAGTGGTGTCGACACGAGGGTAGGTGGTCATCTTTTTTTCGTAGAGCGACTGTATGGCTTTCAGAGTTTCGTCGGCGGAAAATGCAAAGCGTTTGTTACACTCTACTTGTAGCGATGTGAGGTCGAAAAGTTTAGGAGCCGACTCTGTGCCTTTTTTATTGACTACCGATGTAATTGTAAACTCTTTGCCCACTATAGCACTCATAGCTTGGCGAGCCTCATCTTCGGTTTTGTATTTGCCGTGAGTTGAGGCGAAAGTGGTGTTGCGGTATAGGGTTTTAAGTTCCCAATAGTTTTCGGGTACGAAATTGGTGATTTCGCAGTGGCGGTTAACTATAAGAGCAAGGGTGGGAGTTTGCACACGCCCAATAGATAGAACTTGGCGGTTCGAACCAAAGCGGAGAGTGTAGATGCGAGTAGCATTCATACCTAAAAGCCAGTCGCCAATGGCACGAGCCAAACCAGCCTCGTAGAGGTGTTGGTATTCGGATTGGTCGTGTAGGTGTTGAAAGCCCTCACGTATAGCATCCTCGGTTAGCGACGAAATCCACAGTCGGCGCACCGGGCAATGGCATTGAGCCTTTTGCATCACCCAACGTTGTATAAGTTCTCCCTCTTGCCCAGCATCGCCGCAGTTTATAATCTCGTCGGCTTGCGACATAAGTCGTTCTATGGTTTTAAACTGTCGCTCATAGCCCTTGTCGGCAATGAGTTTTATGCCAAAGCGGTCGGGGATAATGGGCAGTGAGGTAAAGTTCCACCCACGCCATTCGGGGCGGTAGTCGTGTGGTTCTTTTAGGGTACAGAGATGGCCGTATGTCCATGTAACGCAGTATCCGTTGCCCTCAAGATAGCCATCGTACTGCTTTGTTGCGCCAAGAACTGTAGCTATTTCGCGAGCCACAGAGGGCTTTTCGGCTATACATACCTTCATTCCTTACCTCCATTTTTATTTTCTCCACCTATGTTTTTTCGTTGTTTTCGTTGCGACTCTTGATGAATAAGGTCGAAAAGACTATCAATAAAATCGTGGCTAAGACCCAACGATGTTGCTTGTTGTTGGCGGGCAATCATCATAGCACGATACCGCTCGGGCTGTAGTATGGCTATGCCCTTTTGGTTTTTGTATTCGCCAATTTGTAGCGATATGTCCATACGTTTCGATAGTGTTTCTATCAATATTTCGTCTAAGAGGTCTATTTGGTTGCGCCAGTCGTCAAGTCGGTCCATAGTAGTGTAGCTGCTCATTGTTAAGTGATAAGATAAAACATCTTTTACGATAAAAGCAGAGTGCAAAATTACCATTTTTTCGTTGGTTGTGCAAATGGCAAAAAGTGTTAAAGTTTGCTTTTTCTCGTGCTATTTGCTCATTTCGGAAAAAAGTAGTATATTTGTCGCATCAAAGTTGAGAAGTGGGTTGAAATTGGAGTGGTGATGACGGGCGAAGTTGATGTTTTGATAATCAAGAGAATAAGACATATTACGATATTATATAAACAATGGCACTGGGTGAAATGATGCGTATTTTGCCCTATTTTCTTTTGATTATGTTGTGTTGACAGGTCAGTACTCACATTTCCCCCTCCCCCTCAATTTTATTTTTTTATTGACAAAACGGTGCTTGGTAGCCTAAGTGTCTATATTGCGATTTTTTGCAATTAGACCTGTATATATTGACATATATAATGTGTAGCTAAGCCAAATAATAATTTTATGAAAAAGATTAACTTACTTACATCGTTATTGCTATTTTTCTCACTTTTAGTGTCGGCTCAGCAAGTGCCAAATTCGGGGTTCGATACCTTCGAGGCAGATGCTTTGAATGGTACAGGTGTAAGACCTACGGGGTGGAACTCTTCCAATATTAAGCGAACAGTAATGGGAATTACCGCTACTGGCGATCTTGTTTATGAAGAGGCTGCCGGGCGTAATGGTAAATGTGTGCGACTTGAGTCTGTTAATGTAGGAGTAGCGGGAATTACCGAACCGGCCCCTGCATGGACTACTCTTGGAAAACCATGGAACTATCTTAGTGGAATTGATGTAAGCAGTGCTACTGCAGGAACTGATGGTGGTATTCAGTTTAAGTACCGCCCCGACACCATAGCTGTATGGATTAAGCGTACATACTCCACTAAAGAGAATGCACATATAGTGTTCTATTCGTGGAAAGGAACATCGAAAGGTAGTGGCTATATGACTAAAAAAGGTCCAGGCAACTGCGGAGGTGGCGATCACTTCGACGAGGAATCGGATATTCGTCGCAATTCCGATGGCAATAGTTGCGGTACAGTTACGTATGCCACTCAGGTGGCAGAGGCTTGTTGGCGCAGCAGCGACCAGTATCCCAATTGGACAGAGGTGAAGATACCTATCCAATATCTGACTGACGATGTGCCAGAGAAGATGAACATTATTTTTTCGGCAAACAACTATCCTAATTTCCGTTCGCCAAATGTAAATGCTAGTGCGAAACTTTATGTAGACGATTTGCGACTTATATATAGCTCATCGGTACACGAAGTGTTGCTAAACAATCGTGCGATGCCTGGTTTTACTCCTAATCAGACCTATTATACATACGCACTTGGTGCTACTGCAACCTCTGTGCCATCAATCACATTAAAACGTAGTGGTCGTCAGCTTGCTCCAAGCGAGTACACCATTACGTATGGTGCTTTGGGCGAAGATACTCAAATTGAAGTTCGTGCTGAAGATGGCTCGTCAACTACTACTTATACTATAAAGTTTGTAGGTACATTATCTAACAATCCACGCCCTGCTGCTATCAGCTTTGGTGGAGTAAATGTGCCAAACTTCAACCCATACGTATATAACTATTCTATGGAGTTGCCATACGGCACAACCGAGTGTCCCGACGTTGAGGTGACTAATGCCGAAAATGGACAGACATTTAGCGTTGTTAAGCCAGCCACATTGCCGGGTGCTGCCGTTGTAACAGTTACAGCTGCCGATGGCATTACCACTCAAAACTATACGATAAATCTCTCCGTTGCACCGCTCTCCGACAATACTCTTACCGATATTAAAGTTAACGGACACACTATAACTGGCTTCAACCCTACTACCAACAACTATGTAGTTGAGCTACCTATGGGTACTACTGCCGACCCTGTAATTGAGTACACCTCTGCCTATCCTGCCGAACATGATGTAGTGATAGTTAATAATGGCATATCGGGCGGTGCTACCGTATCGGTAACTGTGCGTGGCACTACCAACACTCGTGTTTATCGTTTGCGCTTTGTAGTTACAGCATCTACTTATAGCTTCTTGCAGTCGATAGCTGTAGGTGGCGAACCTCTTGCAGGTTTCGACCCTGCCACGCTGTCGTACAATGTAAACCTACCATTAGGTACTACCTCGATGCCTGCTATTACGTGGGTACAAGGCGATGAATATCAGACTGTATCTATTGTCGATGGTGGACTTAATGGTGTAACTAAAATTACCGTTACCTCACAGTCGGGTGCTGTAAGCATCTACCGCTTGACATTTGCTACTGCACAGTCTTCTGTCTCTACATTAAATGCTATAATGATAGACGGCGAGGCGTTGGTAGAGTTCAGCCCTACAACCCTTTCATATACAGTGCCTCTTGCTGTTGGTGTTACCACACTTCCTGCTGTTACTTGGACTAAAGGTGATGAGTATCAGACTGTGACTTATACCGCGGGAGCAGTTAATGCAACAAGTCGTATAGTGGTAAAAGCGCAAGATGGCTCTGTTACAACTTATTCCATTACCTTTACAGCTACACAAGCTACAAACTCTACTCTGCTCGACATAAAAGTGGGTGGAGTGTCTATTGAAGGTTTCTTGCCCGAAAATACTACATATAGCATTGTATTGCCACAAGGTACTACCACACTGCCCGAAATAACCTACACGCAAGCCGACGAATTTCAGGATGTGCGAGTGGTGAAGGGTGGCATAAATGGCGACACTCGTATTATGGTTAAAGCCCAGTCGGGGGCTTCGACTACATACGTATTGTCGTTCAGTGTGGAGACTAACAATAATGTCAATTTGCTCGATATACGTGTAGGTGGTGTGTCGCTTGCCGATTTCGCTGCCACTACAACTGAATATACATATCTATTGCCAAGTGGGACAACCACACTTCCCGAAATTACCTACACTCAAGCCGATGCAGCGCAACGAGTAGTTGTAACACGTGGCGGAGTTAATGGCACTACTACAATTTTAGTGATAGCCGAGGACAACACTCAACGTACATACTCTATCACATTTTCGGTGGAGAAGTCGGAGAATGCTCTGCTCGAAATGATTTATTTAGACGGCACTCCGCTTGCTGCGTTCGACCCTGCCACTCTTGCTTACAAGTATGAGATAAGTCGTACTGCAGAGAGTTGTCCTGTGGTGACTGTTGACAAAGCTGCTGGTCAGAGCGTATCTATCATCGCACCTCGCCTTACTGGTACTATCCGCATAGCTGTTACTCCAGAAACGGGTAGTGGTAATGTCTATACCGTAGATGTTCATTACCCAATGTCGTCCGATGCACAACTTTCGGCTATTACTCTTGGTGGCAACACCATAGAGAATTTTCAAGCCAGTGTGTTCGACTACAATATATCTCTTCCTATAGGAACTACCTTGCTACCCGAAATTGGTTATACTACCGTCTCTGCCGACCAACAAGTTTATGTAGTGTCTGGAGGTGTGAATGGTACTACAACTATATATGTTCGTGCCGAGGATGGCACAGTGGTAACATATAGTTTGCACTTCTCGGTGGTTCGCTCGTCAGCCTCAGCGCTTAAATCAATAACCATTGGTGGTGAGTTATTAGCTGGTTTCGATCCCGAGACTACACATTATATATATATGTTGTCGTCGGGCGTTGCTAAGCTACCAGCTGTAACAGCTACTCCTGTTAGCGACCGAGCTAAAGTGGCAATGGTAGCCCCAGAAAATGAAGGCGTAGCAACAATTACTGTTGTTTCGGAAGACGTAGCCGATACCACTATTTACATTATTGATTTCCGCACAGAGGCTTCGTCCGATGTGTCTCTATCGGAAATAACTCTCAATGGCGAACCTTTAGATTTCGATGCTTTTGTTAATGGCATTGCCGAGGTTGATTTAGCAGCCGATGACGAGTTGCCAGTTGTTGCGTGCCGTGCTACTTCGCCAGAACAAAAAATAGCTATAGCCGATGCAGGCATAAATGGTTGTGAAATTTTGGTAGTGGCAGAAGATGGTACAGAGGCTCGTTACGTTATACACTATAACGTTGCAGCAAGTAAAAATTCCGTTCTTGCGGGTATTCAACTCTTTATAGATAATCGTTGGCAGACAATTGAAGAGTTTGCAGCTGATAATACGTCATATTCTCGTAAACTCGCTTGGCGCACTCGCACCGCTCCAATGGTTAATCCTTTGTTAGGTCAAAGTGGTCAGAGTGTAAAAATAGAGTATGGCGCAGTGGGTGAACCTACCATTATTACTGTTACGGCAGAAGATGGAAAGTCTACATCGGTATATACCATAAATTATACTTTTGAACAGTCGTCGGTTACAACTCTCGATGCTATTTATTACGATGGCAAAATGTTATCTGGTTTTAATCCAGATGAGCGTGATTATACAATAACTCTAGCCGCTGGTGTTGCCACAGCACCACAAATCACTTGGGACAATGCCACAGCCAATGATGGTTCTCCAATAACCGAGCAACGTGTTGTATATCACTCACGCCCGGTTACTGAAGTGTCGACTATCGAAGTGATTGCCGAAGATGGCACACTTGCCCGGTACAATATCAGTTATAAGTCATTATATCCTACTAACCGACTATTGACAATGTCGGTAGGTAATAGTGTGATTTCTGGTTTCGACAAAGACGTGTTTGAATATTCTGTAGCTCTCCCATACGGAGCTACCACAGTGCCGGAGGTGAAATACTTAAAGGCTTACCCCGAACAACAAGTTATTGTTACATCTGTAGGTGGTGTAAATGGTAAAATTGAGGTTATGGTGATGGCTGCCGACGATGAACATACTACTGATATTTATACTATCGATTTGTCGGTAAGCGATGTACCTAATACTGCACTTGCAGCGGTGAGTGTAGATGGTGTAGCTTTGGCAGATTTTGCTCCTGCCCAGACAACGTATGTAGTGATAACTGACTCTGAAACAACTCCAGTTATAACTGTACAACCTTTAGACGGTTGTCAATACGAAGTTAAGATAAACAATGCCTTTATGTGTCAGTTAGAGGCATATAACCTTGATAATCCCGATGAGACATTGCTCTATACGTTCTATTTCCACTACAATACAGACGTTATACCTAATGCAAATTTCGACAATTGGACTACAGCACGATATAACAATGCAGCTAAACCTTTAGGTTGGACAGTGCCTGCCGATTGTGCAGAAAAGTATAAATATTGGTTAGGCGATACGTATACCACTGGAGGTGAAGTGCATAATTTGAGTGGGGTGGCAAAACTTAATACTTGTTTTGGTCGTTTTTCAATAGCTGGTTCAATACCGGGTATGATGACATTAGGTGATATGAGTATAAATCTGACTAGTTCAAATAAATCAACATCGTCTGTTTCCGGTGGTATTCCATTCCGTAACTCGCCCGACCGCTTTGTTATGGACTATAAGCCGGTTGCAAATAGTAATTTCAATAATTGGCATACTCTTATCACCCTTTCCGATGGTGAAAATGTAGTTAATACAAGCTATGATGGTTCGTACGACGCTAAAGGTACGTGGGCAGTTCTTGATATGCCTCTAAACTATGAGGGATTGACGAATGTTAGCAGCCTTAATGTTACTGTTAATGCCGCATGGACAGAGTCGGCATACGAGTTGAGTGGAAATGGTTGGGGTGGAGCTACTGAACGTACTTCCGAACTGCACGTAGATAATCTCCGCTTTGTATATTCAAGTGCATTGACCGATATACAAGTTGATGGTGTGTCGTTGCCTAATTTTAACAAAACTGTATATTCTTACGATGTAACACTGAACCCTGACTATGTTGGTTTGCCAGTTATCACTTGTGTAGGTGAGGTTGCCGACCAGGAGCATCGCATTGCATATAGCGTTGATGAGGCGAACGACAACAACGTAGTAGTTACTATAACCTCTAAGGCTGAGGATGGTACTGCCACTACATATACTATCAATTGTACTCGTCCAGATTATACCGTTGTGTCGCTTGCCGATATAGTGGTTGGAGATCAGTCGCTCGTGGGTTTCAACCCCGAGCAGACCGATGTTGTTATTGCAGTTGATGATTTGCAACAACTTCCCGACTTAAGGTTTGTTCCAGTTAGTGGACGTCAAACTGTGTCGGTTGCCGTTGTTGGCAAAGGATTAGAGGTGAAAGTGCTTGCCGAGAATGGCGATGACCGTATATATAATATTAGTTACACAAAAGCATTGGACCACAATGTGTCACTCGCAGCAGTAGAGATAAAGGGTTACGAAGATTTTGCATTCGCTGCCGACAATTATAACTACACTTTACCAATCGCTGCCGATGCCTCGCTACCTAATATCACATTCGATTGTGGCAACAAAATGCAGCAAGTTATACTCTCGCACGACGAGGTGTCGACAATAAAAGTAGTGTCGGAAGCAACCACCGATACCGCAGTGTACACTATATCGTTTGTCCGTGAACAACTACCTACCACTTCTACACTTACTACCATAGCAGTTAACGATATGTCACTCGATGAGTTTGCAGCTGACGTTTATTTGTACAAATATATCAACCTGACTAACGAACCGCTTGTATGGACATTTGCTCGTGGTGCTGTTGCCGACCGAGTTTCTCAATCGATAACTGCAAATGAAGTGTCATTTACAGTAGTTGGTAGCGATACCACTCGTTATGATGTAACAATAGAAAACCGTGAGGAAATTTCTACAGCACTCACCACATTGCAAGTAGACGGAATGCAGCTACTCGACTTCACTCCATCGAATTTCGAATATTTTGTTAGCTCGGAGCGTGGCGACAATCCACAACTTTATGCTCGTGTGTCGACTGGCGCACAACTTTCGGTAAATTACGTAACCGAAGAGGATGGCTATATGCTTAACTTCGCAGCATCGACCCCTCTTTCCAATGAGCTGGCGAATACAATAGTACATTTGTCATCAACTCCAAATAACGATGCTTTACTCGGAGCTATACTCCTTAATGGTGAGCCTCTTGCCCTTGCTACCGACAAGTACACCTCGTCCGCAGCATTCGACCCCGAACTGACAGAGTACTCTGTTACAGTGCTTGCCGATAGCCCTAAGATGTGTCAACCTCTATTGCCTTCGCTTTCGGTTCAGGCTGGTGCTTACGGACAACAAATAAACATTGCTACTGTTGAGTACGACATACCAGTTGCTATTGATGTAGAGGCACAAACTGGCGCAACAAATACATATTATATAACTTTCACAGCTCAAAAGTCTGCCGAAAACCGCTTAGAAGATATAGCAGTAAACTATAGCTCTATCGCAGCTTTCGCCCCGGACACTTACAGCTATCAAGTGGAGGTGGCATCGTTAGTGAGTCAGCCGGTAGTTGCTTATCGCACTATCGATGCATACGAAAAAGTAGATGTTGTTACTGCTGATGACCGCACAACATTGACAGTTCGTGCCGAAAATGGCACTACTGTTCAATACGTAATTGATTATATCTATTCTCGCTCGTCAGTAACTACTCTCGATGGTATTACACTTGATGGTGAAACTCTTGGTGGTTTCTCTTCTGATGTACACGACTATAATATTACTCTCCCGGTTGGTACTTCAACTCTGCCTATGATTGCAGTTGTTGCCGGCGATGATGGTCAACAGATAACCATCACCGAGGGTGGCGTAAATGGTACTACCACTATCCGTGTAGTTGCAGAAGATGGCAATGGTGAAAGCGAATATCGCTTAGTGTTTACTCGCACTAAGTCGACCAACGTATTGCTTGAAATGATTTATGTAGATGGTGAGCCTTTAGTGCTTTCTACCGACAAATATACGTCTACTGCTGCATTCGATGCTTCCGAACATAACTACACAATCACTCTCCCTATTGGCGTTAAAACCGCTCCACAAATTACTTGGGACGGTGGTGACCAGTGGCAGACTATTGAAAAGCAGGTAGACGAGGATGGTACTATAACTATCCACGTAGTTGCCGAGGACGATGCCTTGTCTGCCGACTATAGAGTGTCGTTTGCTTATACCCTTTCTGCTAATGCTCAACTTTCGATGATAATAGTCGATGGTCACGTACTCGCAGAGTTTGCCCCCGAAACTTTAGTCTATAACGTAACGCTCCCTGTTGGTACTACCACAGCTCCAGAGGTGATGTGGGTCAAAGGCGACCAGTGGCAGAGTGTTACCGCTACACAGGCTGCCGATGTCAACGGCACTGCTGTTATTGAGGTGGTGGCAGAGGATGGTGAAACTAAAAATATATATTCTGTAGCTTTCGAACGTGTGAAATCCGATGTTGTGTCGCTGCAATCTATTGAGTTAGCCGGTAACATTGTAGAGGGCTTTGCCGCAGATGTTACAAGTTACGACATAGTTCTCCCAGTTGGTACTACCGAACTTCCTGTCATTACTTGGATTCGGGGCGATGAGTATCAGATCATAGATGCTGTCGATGGCGGAGTTAATGGCGAATATGTAATAACTGTTACTGCTGAAAATGGCGATAAACGTGAGTACATTCTTCATTTCTCGGTTGAGAAGTCGCACAATGCTCTTCTTGCCGAAATAACTTATCAAGGTGTAATGCTTAATGGTTTCGATGCCGAGATTTTCGACTATACTATCACTCTTCCATACGGCACTACCGCAGTGCCAGAGATTGGGTATGTGATGGACGAACCAGAGCATCAGTTGGTAGAGTACACTCCTGCTACTTTGCTCACCGAGGTTGCCACTATACGAGTAACTGCCGAGGACGGTACTACAACTAATACATACAGCATAGCATTTGTTGTTGAGCGTAGTGGCAATGCCCAGTTGGCTTCTATAACCATTGGTGGCGAACTTATAGCTGTAGATGCCGATGGATTTACTGCCGACAAAGACTTCGTTTCCGATGAGTACGACTATAATATATTGTTGCCATACGGCACTACCACTCTTCCTGTAATTGAGTGGGTTGGCGAAGTTGCCGACTATACTTCTATTACAATGGTAGGCGATACCGCTGTAAATACCAAGGTGGTAATTACTGTTGTTTCGGACAACGAAAAGGTTATAAATGAGTACTCTTTAACTTTCACAGTTCGCAAGAGCGATAATGCCTATCTTGCCGACTTGCAGGTGGGTAACGGATTGCTACACGATTTCGACTATCGTAACCTCGACTACACCATTCTATTCCCAATAGGCACTGACACTGCATCGCTCCCTACAGCTGCCAATGTGGTATATCGCAAACAGTTGGAGAGCCAAACCGTAACTGTTGACCAGACCATACCTACCGAAATAGTTGTTACTGTGTTGGCAGAAGATGGTGTTACTATTAATGTTTATGTGGTTCATTTCGAGATAGAGCTTAGCTCAAATTCGCTTTTGGCTGACATATTGGTAGATGGCATAAGCATACGTGATTTTGCACCAGATGTATTTGAATATACCTATCTATTAATGCCTGGCGCACAAGTACCTAATTTAGAGGGAGTGAAATCGGAGGAGAGCCAAGTAGTTGATGTTACAATGAGTCAAGTAGGTGAACCATCGCACATATATGTAGATGCCGAGGATGGAACAACATCGGAATACAAGGTAACATTTACATATACAGATGTAAATCCGGGCGAACAACCATCGAAAGACGATGTAGTATGGACACCACTTGGCGATGGCAACTTCCAAGCCTCGTCGCTTCGCGACAATGTATATGTTATGGTATATTTACCATCGGGCGTAAAAGTTTGTTACGATAAAGTTGGCTTAGTAGACCCTAACGATGATATTTCCAAAGTACATTCAGGTGGTACAGTGTTCCACTTCGAGCGCAAGGGACAAACCTACATCTACACATTCATCTACGATGGCAAAGTAGTTAAGTCGGGTAAATTTGCATACTAAACCTATCTTATACAACAAATGGCAAAACAATACAACTTGTTTTGCCATTTGCTTTTTTATTGCTAACTTCGCATATTGAAACGTTTCACTATTAAAGCACGCATATTATGGATACAAACGTTAGAACATACCCGGTTGGAGTACAGTCATTTCAGAAGATACGAGAGGAAAATTACCTGTATATAGACAAGACACAATATATATGTCAAATGTTGGAAACTAAGTCGACTTACCTATTCTTGAGTCGGCCTCGTAGGTTTGGCAAGTCGTTGTTTGTATCTACTTTGCAATGCTATTTTGAGGGTCGAAGTGAATTGTTTGATGGTCTTGCTCTTGGCGAATACGAAAAGGAGTGGACAAAATATCCAGTACTACATTTCGACTTTAGTGGTGCTACGTATAAGACTACAGAGGGTTTATTGAAGACGATTGATGACAAACTTACCTATTACGAAGATATTTATGGAACGCGCCCTACTGAAACGATGCCAAGTTTAAGATTTGGTGGAATAATTCGTCGTGCTTTTGAAAAAACTGGTCATCAAGTAGTAGTGTTGATTGATGAGTATGACTATCCTATTCTTGAAAAGCTCAATGAACCTGATATGTTATCAGAGTTCCGCGACATAATGCAAGACTTCTATGCTCCGTTAAAACCATTAGGCGACTATCTTCGCTTTGTTTTCCTTACTGGTATAAACAAATTTTCACAAATGAGTATATTCAGTAAGCTCAACAACATCAACAATATCAGTATGCTTGACCAATATTCTGGTATTTGTGGTATAACAGAGGAAGAGCTTCAAACGCAATTGTATAGTGATGTGGAATTGTTGGCAAAGAGTCGTAAAATGAGTATCGATGATATGTTCCGGCAATTGAAAAATAATTATGATGGATATCATTTCTCTGAGTATTCTCCTGACATATACAATCCATTTAGTCTTTTTATGTCAGTGAACAATTGTAAATTAGGCTCTTATTGGTTTGAAAGTGGTACTCCCTCTTATTTGATTGCGATGTTGGATAAGTTCAACGTTCAACCATCAGAAATAGGCGGACAATGGGTGGCTGTAGACCAATTTAATGCACCTATTGAAAATATGATATCTCTAATACCATTACTTTATCATAGTGGTTATATTACCATAAAAAAGTATGATAGCGATATAGATTTCTTTTTTCTTGATATTCCAAATAAGGAAGTACGCGATGGTTTGATGAAGATGCTGTTGCCACATTATGTATCCGATTTTAATGTGGCTCGAAAGATGATAGCTGATGCAGCTCTTGCTTTTCGTTGCAACGATATAGATGCTGCACTCAATCATTTGAAGAACTATTTCCTCAAAGTGCCATATACCAATGACATTAAGTATGAGGGGCATTATCAGCAAATGCTCTATGTGATGTTTGATCTTATGGGTGGTCACCCCGTTATAGAAACTCATACCTCTGGAGGTCGCATTGACCTTACTCTCCGCTCAAAGACTACCATTTATATCATTGAGTTGAAAATCAACGACTCAGCCCAGTCCGCTCTTGACCAAATTAATAGCAACAACTATGCTGCATTCTATGCCGCTGAGGGTCTTGACATAGTTAAAATAGGTATCCATTTCGATACTTCCACTCGCACCATTGAAGAGTGGATTGTAGAGCGGTAGAGAAACAATTCAGAATGTGTAAATTTAGAAAAATCTGCTTAGATGCTGACTGACAGTATCTAAGCAGATTTTGTGTTGTGACTTGTTGTGGACGATTACTCTACTTGGATTTTGGGATAGAGTGCGTCCCACCATTCGGGTGCGTCCTGTAGCCAACGTGCAAACCATGCCATATAGGTGTTGTGCCAGAGAGTTTGCTTGTCGAGGTCGCGAACAATGGTGTGGTTCTCGCCTTCAACTTCTACAAATTCAACTATCTTGTTCTGAATTTTTAGGGCATTGAAGAGCTGTATGCTTTCGCCTTTAGGTACGTTAGTGTCGACACCACCATGGAGCAGAAGCAGTGGGGTGTTTATTTTGTCGGCATTGAATAGTGCGCCTTGGCGAGTGAAGAGGTCGGGGTCGGTCCAAGGATAGCTTCCTGCGGCTGCTATGGTGTTGTAACCCACACCCCAATAGCCTTCGCCCCAGTAGCTGGTTACGTTGCTAATGCCGGCATGCGATACGGCACAAGCAAAAATGTCGGTAAGAGTTTGCAAATATTCTGTCATAAAGCCGCCATACGATGCGCCAATACAGCCTATGCGTGAAGCGTCAACCGCTGGATGCGATTGGCAAACGAGTTGCGTGCCACGGATTATTTCATCGGCAGTGCGGCGTCCCCATGCGTTGACGTGGCGTGCCGAAAACTCTTGTCCATAGCCGATAGTGCCGCTTGGATTAACAACATACACTATATAGCCACGTGATGCAAAAAGGTGTGCGCCATAGTAGTATTCATTCCAACGTTGCGATGGGGTAGTGCCGCCATAGTAATATACTATCATAGGATATTTTTTCGAGGCATCGAAGTGTGGAGGATAACAAATCCAGCCGTCTATATCTGTTGAGTCGTAGGTAAATACAAAGTCTTCGACATTACCGAGTGCTATGTGAGAATAAGTGTCAGCCATTGGGTCGGCAATGAGAGTGCTATTGCCTTTCTTAGTGTCGTAAAGGTAGGCACGAGTTGAGTGATTTTGTCCAATGCCTTTGTAGACTGCCATTCTGCCATCGTTGGATAGTGAGAATGAGCGTGTCATTTCGGTTGCGCTATTTATGCGTGTTAGTGAGCGTGTTGTTGGACGATATTCGTAAACGTTTATTACCGATTTTTCGGTGGCAGAGAGATAGATGTTGCCATTCAGATTCCAGTCGATAAGCGATACTGTGGGGTCGAAATCGCGAGTTATACATTGTATGTTTTTTGTGGAAAAATCGTATATAAAGGCTTGCGTGTCGTAGTCGTTGGCTATGGGGTGGTTGCCGCAGTTTAGTCCTATACCGCCAAATGCTTCGGGTCCGGCAATGAGTAGTAGTTGTGTGCCGTTGGGCGAGTATGCTGCCGAACCGAAAAACCATTGGTTAGCAAACAGTGTGTCGATAGCCATAGTGCGGAGGTTGAGCTGATAGAGGTCGATAGAGGTTTGTTGGCGGTGTGAGTAGTCGGTGGTGTAGGTGGCAAAGAGTATGCGAGAACCGTCACGTGAAATGTCGTGCAGATGGGCAGAGTGGTTACCTGCTGTTAGGCGTGTGGCTGATGCTGTGGCAAAATTGTATAGAGCCAAGTGGCGGCGACCACGTCCGTCGCAACGATCCATTACCGATGCGTGGTATTTGAGTGGACCTGCCGATTGTGGTTGTGCCGACTCCTCAATGTCGTAAATTATGAAATCTTCGGTAGGGGAGAATACAAATGATGCTGTTGGTGCGTGGGCTGCAAATAGTTCGGTTTGGAATGTTAGGGGATTGTAGGTGTAGATGTCGTGTCCGGTGGTTGCTGTTGTTGTGAAGTAGAGTTTCGATGAGGTTGGCATCCAACGAACCGTTTCTGTAAAGCGAGGTGCTATTTGCTTACCTGTTTTTGCATCGGTAAGAATGGAGTATGATGTAGACATCTTAGTGTTGGTGCGTGCGGAGTACGATGTAAGCACATATTTGCCGCAAGGCGATATGGTAACATTTGTTACACGAGTGCCTATAAAGTTGTCGGTGAGGAGATATACACGATCTTCGTTTGTTGTGGCGGTGATTACGGCTTTTTCGGTACTCTTTTCGATAGCTGAAGTTAGTGTAACGTTAGCAGTGTCGGTAGTCGATGTTAAGAGTTTTATGGCAACGTGGTATAGTCGCATAGGTTCGAGGGTGAGAGAGGTAGTGGCGGTTGCCTCTTTGTCGGTTTTCGATTTTACAAGGCAATCGTCTACATATATTTCGGCAGGGGCAGTGGTGGTGATGTTGAGGGTAGCATCGGTGTAGCGGTCTGCTGTGAGGTTAAAACCTGCAATATGGAGCGAATTGCCAGTTGCTGGTTTTGAGATGGGCAGTGTGGCTCCATCGGTGGTTTGATGTTGGCAGTCGGCAAACGAGGTGTTAACCGAAGTTTTTAGTAGGGTAGTGCGGTCGATAGGTTTACCAAGTGGGTCGATGCTATCCGTTAGTATCAAGTTGGGGATAGCAATTTGTCGCACCATATATTGTGATATGGTGTCAGTTGCGGCATTTACAGCAGAGCAAAAAGCCACAAGCGTAATTAATGATAAAAAAAGTTTCTTCATAAGTTTTTTGGGGGGTATAGAATAATATTATTAGAGTTAGATGTTTGAATTTAGAAGTGTTATATGTTTTTGCAATTGTTTCCGGAGGTGTTAATTCTTTTAATTATCTCTCTTGCTGTGGCTTCTATTGCTGGTACTGCTACAGAATTGCCAAATTGTTTATATGCCGAAGCATCAGCTATACCAATTATAAAATTGTCGGGAAAGCCTTGTAAGCTAGCCCATTCTCGTGGGGTCATTTTGCGGATACCCTCAAGATTAACTTCACCTTTGATATGTGTTACTGGTGTAAAGTCCTTAAGACGATGGTCTATAACAAGATTTCTTTCTCGTCCCATTCCGCCTACCACTATGGCATTTGCTACTCCATTGTCTGGTATAATTTCATACCCGAAACCATTGCCTTTGGCTGCGAGCCGTTCTTTGTGCGCCACAAGCGTTTTTATGTATTGAGTGGATAAATAGTATTTGGCAGAAACAGTGTTTTCTTCTCTTATATCGGCAAAAGTCTTGCTACGGTCTGTGGGTTTAGGATAGCTAATTTCGTTTACATTTTGGTCTTTGCTAAATCCAACAATATACACCTTTTTGCGATGCTGTGGTACACCAAAGTTCATTGCATTTACCACTTGTGGATCTGGTTATAAAATTCCTTTTTGTTTAAGAGTTCGTTTAATTTGGAGTGCTACGTGGTATGCGAGGTTTACAGGTACGGCATTGCCTATCATTTTGTAGCCATAATCAACATCGGTATAAATAAATTTGTAGTCGTCGGGAAAACTCTGTATTCTAGCCACTTCCCTGACAGTCATTCGTCGATATAGATGTTCTTTGCCCACAGCGAAACGATGTAGATTAGTTCCTACTTTTTCCATTTTGGGAGCTTGTGGGTGCAATTGACATTGTCGTCCGCTGGCTTGTACCGTAAAAGCTGGTTCGTCCCACGACCGTACCCTATTGCGTGACATAAATATCGGAGAGTATGAACCTATATAATATTCGTGATTGGGTATCTTGCAATTTGTTCCGTTGGTTTTGTTCTTTTCAAGAGCAGGAATAGCGGTGTCTTGTAGGTCTTTGATGGCTTCACGTAGCGTGGAACGGTGGCTTTGTGGTTGTGGATATTCAAAATTCCATATTTCGAGGTCTTTTCGAAAACCTATATAGAATACACGATCCCGGTCTTCAGGTACATCGTAGTCGTTGGCATTTAGCATTTTTAGGTTTACATCGTAACCTGCTTCATCAAATAATTTAATAAAATTCTGCACGGCATTGGCATTACGTTTAGCCATCATTCCCGATACGTTTTCGGCAACAAAAAACAATGGCTGAACTTCTCGTAGTATACGAATGTAGTCGAAAAATAGTTGACCACGAGCATCTTCAATCCCTTTAAGAGTGCCAGCTTCGCTCCATGATTGGCAAGGTGGACCACCGATTATTCCCATAATACCTATAGGAAAATCAGAGGCAGATATTTTTCTGATGTCGCCCTCAATGAGTTTGGTGCTGGGAAAGTTAGCTTTGAAAGTGGAGCATATTTTAGGGTCAAATTCGTTGGCAACTATAGTCTTAAATCCAGCTTTGTGAAAGCCTAAATCCATACCACCAGCACCAGAAAACAGACTAATTAAATTCATTTCCATAGTGCAGTGATTGATATTATTTGTATAGGCATTCCTATTATTTGTACATCGAATTTGAGAGATGGTTCGCAAATAGTTTTTGCGCTATGTACTCTGAATGAAAATTGCCAACCGCCATCCATATAGAGTTCAACGGTAGTGCTACTTTTTGGCTTGTAATCAAGAGATACTATTCTTGTAGGAAGTGATGCAATTGGAACTTTGACTTTTGCTTTTTGAGCCTTGCTGTTTTGGTTAAGTGTTCCATGTGTGTTGAATGTTTGTATCAATGTTTGATGTTTTGCGTCAACACTTACCACTTTGTAAAAATCGAATTTGCCCAATAGATATTCTACAAATTTGCTTGGTATAGAAGTGTCCGATTTGTATTGGCGTAATATTTCATTTATAAAGGCGTCTAATACAGGAGTGTAAATTGTAGTTTCTTTGTGGGCTATGCTTGAAAAAGGAAGTTTTTGCGATTTACATTCTTTGAGATAGTTGAATATTGGGGTAACATCATTCCAATATTGTTGAGAACAAGGTATGCCGTACCACGATTGACTGAAATCTAAAGTGTGGCTTAGTCGGCTGTGTTTCACCGCAAAGTGGTTGTGTTTAAGACTAAGCCCTATTTCCCAAGCTATATTGCGACGTATGATTATAATATCCCTTACATCCACAACTTTCCCACGTTCGTCTTTCTGAATAGAGAGTTCTAATACATTTTTGTCGTTTTCGAGAATGCGAGGCTCCATTTCAAAAATAGCTTCTGTAGCAACCAAACTACTACGAAGATAGGTGGTTTGAGTATCAGCATCTAACGTATTCCATGCATGAAGAGCAGATGTGTAGCTGCTATTTTCTTCGATATGTGTAGGACGGCACTTCTCAATTTCTTGTTTCAACGTTATGAGACAAGCATATTCGTAAGCACGTCCTTGGTTGTTACTTTTGGTAGACATTATGAGGATTATTTGTTTTTTTTGTGCGATTGGAAGTGGACATCGAAATTATAGACACAGATGAGGTAGGCTCGATGGTTCGATACTAAGTGCGTGTCGGTAACAGTGATGTTTGGTGTGGTAGTACCGTAGTAAACGCCTGTGTATTCGTATTCAAGTCCGATGGTGAGGTCTTTGAACGAATATTTTACCGATGGAGAGATGCGAAACATTTGGTCGATATTGTCGAAACCTCGCATATATGTTTTGCCTGTTACTTCGTGTGTCGTGCCGAGGTTTTTCATATAGCCGGCAAAAAGTCCTGTGCGTACATTGTGTACTGCATTGGTGGTGTGGTAGCCAAGGTTGAGCCACGTTGACGACTGTGTGAGTGGTGTGTAGCGTACAGTGGTAGGATCAGACCCATCATAGCCATATTCGCCATATCCCGACATCAAAAGCAGATGCCCTAAGTTCTGACCATAGATTGATTTTGCTGCTACATCGAAATGTTTAGTGCGGTATTGAGCAAAGAGTTGTGCTGCGAATGAGCGGACAGAGGCATTTACACGAACTTCGTCTATTTCGTTAGCTGGACGAATTTGAAGATACTCGCCACTCGCACCAACTTTCCAACCGTTGCCGCCTACGCTAACACCGATGTAAAATTCGGGTATTCCGCCAAACACTTGGTAGTTAGAAGAGTTGCCTTGTGGACCTGGTGATGTGTATTGAAATTGGTAAATGGCTGCTGCCGAGAGGGTGACTGGACCTACGTAGGCATCGTAACGCAGCTGTGGAGTTCGCGAAAATGCACCGAATGGCGCCCCGGTGTTGAGCGACACTATTTCGGGTATGAGGTCGGAGGTGAGTGGATGCCACGACTGCCCAAAGAGTATGCGGTGGTGAGGCCATTGGAATGTTACGTTGGCGTGACGGATGCGAAGCATAGTGGCAAAGTTGGCTTGTCCGCAGAGATCCATCTCTATTTTAGCTCCTATGCGTAGATTGCGGTAGAGTGGTGATGTTACATTAAATCCTACTCGTGATGTTATGGATACAAAACGTGATGAGGGAATAGCGTTTAGGTCTTCGCCATGGTCGTTTAGTGAAACATCTAAAGGAATAAAATAGAAGAGTTCGCAAGTAGAGGCAAGCGACTGACGAGAATCGAATGTGAAGTCATTGCGCACAAAACCATAAAATTCAAACTTGAATGGCTCTCTCTTTTGAGTGGTGTCGGTGATTTGCTCACTCTGAGCGTGTACGTTGATAAGTGATAATAGAGAAATGATAGTGAGTAATGTTTTCTTCATTTGCGGTAGAGAACAATGTGATATAGAATGTTTGTAACAATTAATATTAAGCGAGACTACAGCATTCTGCATGAGTGATGTTGTAGTCTCGTTTGGATTTGTGTAATCAAAGAATTAAAAGCTCAGTAAAAAACTAAGTGTTTAATCCTTTGATTTGTCGGTTTATAGTTGCGCAGTTTTGGTTTTGAGCCAAGCTACCTCTTTGTCGTTAAGGAGAGGAGACAACTCGTTGAATACCATACGGTGGTATGAGTTTATTTGAAGCAGTTCGTCGGGGGTGAGCAGTTCGATAGCTATTGAGCGGCTGTCGTATGGGCAGAGGGTGAGTGTGCGGAAGTGTAGGAAGTGTGCAAACTCGTTTACATTGTTGGGGTATTCGGCTACTGTTACAAGATTTTCGATACGTATACCGTGTATGCCAGCACGATAGATGCCAGGCTCGTTAGATAGTATCATTCCTGGTTCGAGGATAGTAGGATTTTCGTTAAGACGAATAGATTGTGGTCCTTCGTGTACATTAAGGAAGTGACCAACACCATGACCTGTGCCATGGCCATAATGAAGTTCGGCATTCCATAAGAATTGGCGAGCAAGAGCATCGAGTTGCGCTCCGCGAGTGCCGTATGGGAAGAGTTGGTGTCCGAGAGCGAGGTGTCCTTTTAGAACAAGGGTGTAGTCGGCTTTCATCATATCGGTTACTTTGCCAAGAGCAAAAGTACGAGTAACATCGGTAGTGCCATCGAAGTATTGACCGCCAGAGTCTAAAAGGAAGAAACTTTCGGCTTTTAACTCTACATCGGTGGTCTCATCGGCAGCGTAGTGAACAATAGCACCATGCTCGCCATAACCAGCGATAGTGCCAAAACTCTCCTCTACAAAGCCCTCTTGTTCGGCACGGAAGTCGTGAAGACGGTCTATTGCCGACAATTCTGTTACACGCTCTTTTTTAGCCATTGCCTCTTCGAGCCACATCCAAAAACGCACGAGTGCCACACCATCTTTGTGCATAGCACGAACGGTACCGGCGAGTTCTATCTCGTTTTTGATAGCTTTCATAGCAAAGACTGGCGATGAAAGCTCAACAATGGTAGCAGCTGAGTTGATAGCCTTATAAAGTGCATAGTTGCATTTTGCAGGGTCTATGCCTATGGTAGTTTGAGCATTAAGAGCTGCCAGTGCGCCACTTATGCTATTATATGGTGCGTGCTTAACAGAGGATGCTGCGAGGTGAGCTTCTACTTCGGGTGTTACTTTGTTGTCGTTGATAAATATGGTAGCATCGGTTAGTGTTACCATACCAAAAGCTATAGCTTCGGGGTTGCAGTCGATGTCGTTGCCACGGAGATTGAATAGCCACGCTATGTCGTCCAATGCAGTGAGTAGTAGGGTATTGATGCTGCGTTTGGTCATTACCTTACGAAGACGCTCTATTTTATGTGCTGTGCTTTCACCGCTATATTGTTCGCCAAAAGGTATAGCAGGTGCATCGGGCATCACTGGACGAGAAGTCCATATCAGGTCAATAAAGTCGAGTTCGGTAAATAGGTTAATGCCATAGTGGTCGAGTTCGGCTTTCATTGTGCGGAGGTCGTTAACCGAAATCATTTGAGGATTAATAGCCACAGTCTTGCCTTTTGCCAGAGTAGTGCCGAGCCATTCGGTGATTGTAGGTGTGCCAATTTCACCATCTTTCTGAAGCATTAAACCTGATGCTTTTAGCTGTTCGGTAGCTTGTAGAAAGTAGCGAGAGTCTGTCCAAAGACAGCCACCCTCGAGGGTGATAACGGCAGTGCCGGCCGAGCCGGTAAAGCCCGATATAAAGTTACGTTCGCGCCAATGAGCAGCGATATATTCGCCTGCGTGAGGGTCTGTGCCAGGTACTATAAGTGCATCTACGTGGTGCTGCAGCATCAGTGAGCGAAGAGAGGTGAGTTGTGTCATAACAAGGTATATTTTATGATTAGTATTTACTATGATTCTGTAAATAAGGAATAATATTTACGAACTACAAAGGTACAAATATTGCTTTAAAATGCCAAATTAGATGTTAACTAAGTCGACTTGTTCGGTTTTAAGTCTGATTTTAAGCCAGTGGCGTATGTTGGTGGCAACATCTTCGGTTGGTTGTTCTTTCCAGCGGATAGTTACTGTTGGAACGGTATCGGTTTTCTGTGTCTTAATGTCGACTTTAACAGCTTGCGACATTGTAAGGGCTTCGATAGTGGGGAAGAGCGAGTTCATTTCCATAGCCATTTGGTTGACAGTTATCTCGTCGGGGTTACGGCTATCTTCTAATTGTGCTTTTAGTATATATATTGTTGAGTCCTTAGAGGCTATTATTTCGTCTTTCTTGACAATGAAGTCTTGCAACATTTTGGCTTGTGTTTGAACATCGAGTGTTGCACCACTGGCTTGACGAATATTGAGTTTTGTCTTTCGCAATCCTTGGTTTGCCATCATTTGTTGCAGCAGTCCAACCTGTTCGGTAGTTAGCGACTCGCCAACGAGCGACAACGTTATTTCGCTCTCTTTTGGTGAGTAGTTGCGTTCGCTACCTATAATTTGGGTGTTTTTCAAAATCTCGCTATTCTCTATATCCTTTATATATTGGATTGCAGAACTATTGAACGATGTTTCCCGTACTACGTCTAATGCTATAAATATACTAGGTACTAAAACTATAACGGTAAATATCACAATACTTTGACGTACTTTTTTCTCGCGACGAGTATCTAAATATGTGCGTTTAGGAAATTTAAGGTATCTCACCATAAGGAACGTGGCGAGAGCTATGAAGAACGAGTTTATAAAGAAAAGGTAGAATGCGCCAAGAAAATACATTGGTTGTCCTGTACCTATGCCATATCCGGCAGTGCAAAGAGGTGGCATAAGGGCTGTGGCAATAGCCACACCGCTAACAACTGTTACTTTCTCTTGTTTACGAGATGAGGCAAGTATACCGGCTGCTCCGCCAAAAAATGCTATAAATACGTCAAATATTGTAGGACGGGTACGTGCTAATAGTTCCGACTGTGCATCGCTTAGCGGAGTGAGTAGAAAGTAGAAACTCGAAGCTAAAAGTGCTATGACCACCATTACCAATAAGTTTTTTAACGACTTGCGTAGCAGCTGGTTATCGTTAATGCCTACTGCCAAGCCAACTCCCATAATAGGACCCATTAGTGGCGATACAAGCATTGCACCAATAATTACAGCAGTAGAGTTTACATTCAAACCAACCGATGCTATTATCATAGCCAAGAATAGTAGCCATACGTTGTCGCCACGAAACTCCACACCTTTTACTAAGTTGGTAATGGTGGTTTCGGGGTCTGACTCGTCGGATATGTTGACGAGTTTTTTTATGTAAACCCACGCATCTCTAAAAAATATGCGAGCCTCTATTCTAAAGTGTTTTTTCTCACGAGTGTGTCGGGTAGACTCGGCTATCTCTTTTTTCTTGATGTCGTTATCCTCTTGAAGTGTATCGTTTTCCATAATTTTGTGAGACGTTATTAGGTATGTTATTATGGTTTATTCTTGGTAGTGCGATATAGACCTTATAATCTCATCGGCAGTGAGTTTCATAGCGTATGGCGATGCTAATACGTTATTTAGTGGTATAAGGGCATATTTGCCGAATATGCTATTGCCTGCACGGTCAAGTTTTGGTCCGTAGGTGCAGAAAGCACCACGCCCGGGGTCGATATTAATAATTAGTCCACCTACACCGCTTTTGCACGACAATGCACGTACACCGGCGGCAAGAAGCGAAATTTCGCCAGTCTGTTCATATAGTCCAAACGAGTTCATAGCATTCATTGCACGAACAACATTGTTTTCGTTTACTAGGTGTTTGCCGCCAAGAATACCACCACGGGCTAAAACCACGCATGCTGTGGTTATCTCTCTTGGTGTTACTCCAATTGAGCAAGCACGAGTGTAATAGTCGAGAGCAGTTTCGCCATCGGCAATAGTGTTGAAACGTCCGGTAGCAACCAGTCGCATAGCAATTGCACGATTGTTGGCATTTGTTGCCATTTCGCTACAATAAACATCGTCCATTATCGCTAATTCTTGGTTGCCGGTAAGCATACGCATAAAAGCCAAAAACTCTTCCCAATAACGTATTGCTCCAGCACTACTAATTGCTCCGGCGTTGTTTAGAGGATGCCCCGGTACACGACGGTGACTTTCGGGATCAAGAACAGCATCGGTGTTGAAGTGCATAGCGGTAGGTTCGATATACGATATGTCGCGAGGAGCAATGCCTTGTTCCAATGCAAAAATGTAGAGAAAAGGTTTTATTACCGACTGTATGCTCACTTTTATATCTAATCCATTGCCTACACCAATTTGGTTGCCAAGCAAGTCGCCAACTACAATGGCAGTACGAGTGCTGTCCACTCTGGACAATTCGGGAATGTAGTCTGCCAAAGCCCCGTCGGCGGCATAGTCTCTTGCCCAATCGTATATCTGTTGTACGAGCATAGGCGTAATGCCCATATCTTCTAATGTCAATGTGTGTTGCGCTCGTTTCTGATTGTCTAATATCTGTTGCAGTAACCCTTTCTGTATCATTCGTTTTTCTATCAATTTTCAGTTGCTGTAGCACCTTGCCACTTCGTTATGCAAAGTTACAAATTTTGTCGTTACCTACACTCCGTTTTACGAATAAATTTTACGTAGTCTATTACGCATAAATGCGAACTGTCATTGACGGCAGTAACGAAATGACTAACATCTCGGTAATGGAACAACTAATGTTATGCCGTGCGAAAAAATAATTGTTGAAACGTATCGGAGAACGAAAAAAAAGTATTAACTTTGCAATCTCTTTGAGTTATAAGCACTTGGCAAATTGCTAAAATGTGTAAAGTGTTTGTGTATCAGGGAGATACTGAGTATCTATACCATTATTTATAAATCAAAACTATCGGAGGATTGTCCTATCGCAAAGCAATTTAACAACAAAAAAGATGAAAATCGTCACCGTATTAATCGTGAAATAACTGGTGTACGTGAAGTTCGTATAGTAGGTGAAGATGTAGAACCTAAGGTTTATCCAATTGGCGAGGCATTGCGCATTGCCGAGGAGCATGAGCTTGATCTTGTTGAAATTTCACCAAATGCCAACCCTCCTGTTTGTAAATTGGTAGACTATCAAAAGTTTCTCTATCAGCTTAAAAAGCGTGAGAAAGAGCTTAAGGCTAAGGCTGTTAAAACTACCGTAAAGGAGATACGTTTCGGACCTCAAACCGATGACCACGACTACAACTTTAAGTTGCGCCATGCCGAAGAGTTCATCAAAGAGGGCAACAAAGTGAAAGCTTACGTGTTCTTCAAAGGTCGTTCTATACTATTTAAGGAGCAAGGAGAAGTGTTACTACTTCGTTTTGCTAATGACCTCGAAGAGATTGCTAAAGTAGACTCTATGCCTACTCTTGAGGGTAAGCGAATGATAATAATGCTTTCGCCTAAAAGTAAAAAGTAATAGGCAAAAAGCAAAAAGTAAAAAGCAATAAGTGTTGCATTAAGTGAGGTTCTAAAAATTAGAAATGTTTTACTAATTAAAATATACAAAACAATGCCAAAAATGAAGACTAATTCCGGTGCCAAAAAGAGGTTTGCCCTTACCGGAACAGGAAAAATCAAACGTAAACATGCGTTCAAAAGCCACATTTTGACCAAGAAAACCTTGAAACAAAAACGCAATTTGACCAAGACCGGTCTTATCGCCAATGTGGATATGAAAGAGGTGAAATCGTTGCTTTGCATGCGTTAAGCCACAGCACACTTTACATTACATTTTTTTCTTATTTAGTGATTAACAGAATGTACAGCAAAAGAAAGATTTCTTGTCTGTAGACAGAAACGCTGACGTTCACAACCAACAAAAAACTACTATGCCAAGATCAGTAAATCACGTTGCTTCAAGAGCTAAACGTAAAAGAATTTTGAAATTGACCCGCGGTTACTTCGGTGCACGCCGTAATGTATGGACCGTTGCCAAAAATACTTGGGAAAAAGGTCTCCAATATGCTTACCGCGACCGTAAAGCTAAAAAACGTAACTTCCGCGCTCTTTGGATTCAACGTATCAATGCAGCTGCTCGCCTTGAGGGTATGTCTTACTCGCAGCTTATGGGAGCTATGCACAAAGCAGGTATCAGTATGAACCGTAAAGTTCTTGCCGACCTCGCAATGAACCACCCAGAAGCTTTCAAAGCTATCGTTGCAAAAGCTAAAAATTAATTCATTAGACTAAACACCTCACGTTTGTGGTGTATAAAGCAATAAAAAAGCTCTTTCATTAATGAAAGAGCTTTTTTATTGCTTTATGTTTACTTATTTACCAATTATTTAGGTAGGTTAGCAGCAGAGCAAAGAGCTACAGAATCGTACTCTTTAGATACAGTTTTGCTTTTGACAGTGACGGTGGCACCTAATTTTTCAAAAGCTGCTTTCTGTTTGTCTATCGAAGCATCAAGCTCATCTTTGCTTGCCCAGATGTAGTAGTCAACTGTGGTTGTTGTACTTCCATTTGCGTAAACCAGTTCAAACTTTACGTTGTAGCATTTAGCTTCAGACGAGTCGCAAGATGTGAACATTGGGAGGGCAAGTACTGCAAATAGTACTGCAAATAGTAATTTTTTCATACGATAAATGAATAAATAAAATTGTTAACAATGTGTTGTTATTATGCACTATCTTAGGTTAGATAGTTGTAAATTCTAAGGTTTTATAGTTTGTTATTTTAAATATAGTTTAGTTATATTGCTTGAATAAAGCTTAGTTGTCAATCAAGAGTATTTTGCAGCACACTATGTTCTCTTCGTTTGTTAGAGTGAAGATGTGGCTGTGTGGGGCAGGTGTATCAACTGCAGTATCATTGTAATGCTGAATGTTGATGTTTTGCTCGGCAAGTGCCTCATGTGTGAAATTTATGTGGCACTGCTTTAGTTTGTGACTAATGAGGTATTGTTGCGACAGTGTATCGATACTCCATTGTAGATATTTCATCGAATTAACATGGCAATTAATATCTATATCGGAGTAGACTACTCGGTGACTATGAGTTGCTTGTGGCATAGCGTTGCGAGGTACATCTACTCTCTGTGGATTGACAATTTGAGGTAGTTCGGCTGAGGTGTCAATAATATTCTCTTTCAGATTTGTCGTTTCAATAAGGTTAACCATCCGACGTGTCTGTATGTCGATAATCGACCAATATGTAGACGATGTGGCTAATATATTACCCTCTTTGTCGGTTATGCAGAAAAGACGAGTAGAGGTGACTGTACTTATCTGACTTACCCATGTGCTAATAGTAACCATTTCGTACTCTTTAGGCATACGAACAATGTCTATCATCATACGACTTACTACCCATGCTTTGCCTTGTGCGTGCATATCGTTCATTCCAAAGCCGCGATGAGCAGCGGCAAGTCCTGCTGCATCAAGTATACAAGCCCCAAGATTATGCAACAGTATACACTTGTTTGCTCCTACTTCGCGTGGATAGATGTAGAAGTCGAACGAGTCGATATTTGGGTATGTTAATGTCATATAACAATCTTCTAATAAAGCTATTAAGGTTTATTGTATCCATAATTGTTAGAACCTACATTAGTCAATTATAGCTATTATTCAATCGTTCTTTTTAATCAGCAAAAACGGAGTATTTAATTCCCGATAATATAGTACTAAGTGCCTTGTCTATTGCCTCTAATGTAGGTAGTTGCGAAAATATACCATACATCGAAGAGCCTGACCCCGACATAGAGGCGTATGTAGCACCTATGTTGTAGAGCATCTGTTTAATTTCTGCTAACTCGGGGTGAGCTGAAAATGCTTGTGGTTCAAAATCGTTGCGAAGATCCGTGCGCCACGTATCAATTGGTTGCTCCAATACCTTTTCCAACGGAGTAGCCCAAGGGTCTGGGTGGCATCCTGCGTATGCTTCGGCTGTTGATATATAAATGTCGGGCGATATTACAATCACGTGATAATCATATAACGATATGTTGGCAGGGCGCAAAATATCGCCTCTGCCAGAAGCAATTGCTGGCGAGTTGTTGATAAAAAACGCACAATCAGAGCCAAACAGAGCTGCAATTTTAGCTAAATTATCGTTGTTGAGTTTTAGATTGAATAACTTATTAATCTGTGATAGCGTAAATGCAGCATCTGACGAGCCACCTCCAAGTCCTGCTCCCATGGGTATATTTTTGGTAAGCATTACTTGGAGTTGTGGTACACCAAATTGTTGCTGCATATAGCGTACAACTTTGATTATCAAATTGTCCTCAATGTTCCCTGCAATCGACAATCCCTTTATTTCGAGCGATGTGTGGTCGTCTTCTTCGATTTGTAACTTATCGCATAATTTTATAGGACACATTGTTGTCTCAATATTATGATAGCCATCATCACGTCGAGCCACTATATTAAGTCCTAAATTGATTTTTGCGTTTGGTTTACAGACAATCATTACATACAATCAATTGTTTAGAATATCTCTTTGCGAGTTATAGTCTGTGTACGGTCTGGACCTACACTGATTACTGCTACCTCTGTGCTGCTGAGTTCTTCTATTTTTGTAATATAGGCTTTAGCAGCTGCTGGCAGAGCATCGAATGTGCGAACTTCCGATATATCTTCGGTCCAACCTTGCATTTCGGCATATACAGGTGTGCAACGTTCGAGGGCTGCTATTGTTGAGGGTACATAGTCTATCTCTTTACCATCGAGCATATAGGCTGTACAAATTTTTATAGTATCAAGCCCTGAAAGCACATCGAAAAGCATAAGGCTTAGGTAGTTTATGCCCGACACACGACATGCATGGCGGAGAGCCACCATATCGAGCCAACCTACACGGCGAGGACGACCGGTAACTGTGCCATATTCGTGACCACGTTCACGAATATAGTGTGCTGTGTCGCCCTCTATTTCGGTTGGGAATGGACCTGCACCAACACGAGTGGTGTAAGCTTTGCAAATACCCAAAGCCTTGTCGATATAACGAGGAGCTACACCTGCACCGAGAGGCACGCTGGCAGCTGTTGGCGACGATGATGTAACAAATGGATATGTACCATTGTCGATACATAGCATTACACCCTGTGCGCCTTCGAAGAGTACTTTTTTCCCTGTCTCTATCTCTTTGTTAAGTAGGATAGAAGTGTCGCAGATGTATGGGCGAAGTATCTCGCCATACTCTATATATTCGTTGTATAGAGTATCGAAGTCCATCTCTTTAAGACCGAGCATTTGTAGCTCCATATTCTTCTGTGTGAGGGCATCACGCAGACGAGTAGCAAAATATTCGGGGTCGATTAGATCGCCTATGCGTATGCCTACACGGCTATATTTGTCGGCGTATGCCGGTCCGATGCCTTTTTTGGTAGTACCTATCTGCTGACCGCCTTTCAGACTTTCGTATGCACCGTCAAGTGCTATGTGGTAGGGCATTATCACGGCTGCACGATCGGAGATAAAGAGCTGATAATCGGTTATGCCACGTTCGTTCAAACCACGAAGTTCGGCAATAGCAGCTTTGGGGTTGATGACCATACCGTTGGCCATAACGTTTTTTATATGAGGGCAGAAAATTCCCGATGGTATAGATTGTAGTGCATATTTATTGCCTGCAAACGTAATAGTGTGACCAGCGTTGTTTCCGCCTTGGTAACGCACCACAACATCGGAGTTTTGAGCTAGAAAGTCGGTCATTTTGCCTTTACCCTCATCGCCCCATTGTATGCCTACAACGACTAATGTATTGTTCATATAGTATGTAATCTAAAATGTGAAAAAAATAAAGAGTTGGTGTGGCTTATTCCCACTCGATAGTTGCAGGTGGTTTTGAGGTTATGTCGTATATAATACGGTTAACACCTTTTACTTCGTTAACTATGCGGCGAGATATGATGTCGAGTACATCGTAGGGGATGCGTGCCCAGTCGGCAGTCATACCATCGATAGAGGTAACGGCACGTATACCAAGGGCATAGTCGTATGTACGTTCGTCGCCCATAACACCCACCGATTGTAGATTGGTAAGCACTGTAAAGTATTGCCATATTTCACGATCTAAACCTGCACGAGCTATCTCTTCGCGGAGTATAGCGTCCGACTCGCGTACTATATGGAGTTTTGGCTCGGTAATATCGCCAATGATGCGGATTGCAAGTCCTGGTCCTGGGAATGGCTGACGCCATACTATGTGGTGTGGTATGCCAAGTTTTTCTCCCAATACACGCACTTCGTCTTTGAAGAGAATATTCAGTGGCTCAACGAGCTTAAATTTCATATCTTTTGGCAGTCCGCCTACGTTGTGGTGGCTCTTTATTGTCTGTGCTGTTTTAGTTCCTGACTCTATAACATCGGTATAGAGTGTGCCTTGTGCCAAGAAATCGAATTCGCCAAGTTTGGCACTCTCCTCATCGAAGCAGTAGACAAATTCGTTGCCTATGATTTTGCGTTTACGTTCGGGTTCGGTAACACCAGCGAGTTTGCCAAGAAAACGGTTGCGAGCATCGATGCGTACTACGTTTATGCCAAACAAACCGCTACACATATCCATTACTTGCTGTCCCTCATCTTTGCGGAGCATACCATGGTCGATAAACATACAGGTAAGTTGGTCGCCAATTGCCTTGTGTATAAGCACAGCCACAACGGTAGAATCTACACCGCCACTAAGTCCGCAGAGTACACGGCGTGAACCTACTTGCTCACGTATTTTGGCTATCTGCATATCGATGTAGCTTTCCATAGTCCAATTTTTCTCGGCATGACAAATGCCAAAAACAAAGTTGGCAATCATATCGTTGCCATACACCGAGCCTCGTACTTCGGGGTGAAACTGAACAAGGTATGTCTGTTTCTCTTCGCTGTAGATGGCTGCTGCAAGACCATTTTCGCTGCGTGCTGCCATTTTAAAGGTGTCGGGGATACGTGCCACGTGGTCGCCATGGCTCATCCACACGTCTTGATGCTTAGGTAGCGAGGCAAACAGTGGACAGTTGTCTTCGACATTTATTGCCATTTTGCCATACTCCTTGGTTGTACCTTTTTCTATAGTGCCGCCATAGTATTTCGATGTGAGCTGCATACCATAGCAAATGCCGAGGATAGGTAGTCCCATAGTAAATATCTCAGGGTCGCAATTAAATGCATCGGCTTCGTACACGCTTTTAGGTCCGCCACTAAACACTATACCTTTTACACCTGGTATCTGGCGTATTTCTTCGGCTGTGAGTTCATGGCTACGGAGTTCGCTAAATACACCCATTTCGCGTATGCGGCGAGCTATTAATTGGTTGTATTGGCTACCGAAGTCGAGAACTAATATTTTGTCGTAATTCATTTCGTTGTAATTTTGGGGAAACTATTTGGTGTAGTTAGGGGCTTCTACTGTAATGTCCACATCGTGTGGGTGACTTTCGCGAAGTCCTGCATTGGTTATGCGCACAAACACAGCATCGGTTTTCAATGCTTTAATGCTTGGTGTGCCACAATAGCCCATACCCGAGCGTATGCCACCACAGAGTTGATAAATAGTGTCGGACACTGCGCCTTTGTATGCCACTCGTCCTTCGATACCTTCGGGAACAAGTTTTTTGGCGGTAGTATCTTTGGCTTGGAAATAACGGTCGGCAGAGCCGCGTTTCATGGCGGCAAGCGAACCCATACCTACATATACTTTGAATTTTCTACCTTGAAACACAATCTCTTCGCCAGGGCTTTCGGTGCATCCGGCAAATAGCGAGCCGAGCATTACCACATCGGCACCAGCGGCAAGTGCTTTAACAATATCGCCCGAGAATTTAATGCCACCATCGGCAATAACGCATACACCTTTGTCTTTGCAGTATTCTGCCACTTCGGCTACAGCGGTAATCTGAGGAACACCAACACCAGCCACTACACGAGTGGTGCATATTGAGCCTGGACCGATACCCACTTTCACGCAGTTTACGCCTGCCTCTATAAGGTCGGCTGCTGCCTCTTTGGTAACAATATTACCGGCTACTATATCTAAGTCGGGGTACGCACGGCGTATTTCACGCACAGCCTCTATAATGTTGCGCGAATGTCCGTGTGCGCTATCGATAGTAATAATGTCGACCCCTGCATGAACCAAAGCCTCAACACGCTGCATCATATCGGCACTTACACCCACGGCAGCACCGCAGCGCAAACGACCGCGAGAGTCCTTACAAGCGTTAGGGTAGTTTACCACATTGTCTATATCTTTACTTGTAATTAAGCCCACAAGGTGGTTTTCGTTGTCGACAATAGGGAGTTTTTCAATGCGGTTTTCCCACAATATCTTTTTAGCATCCTGAAGCGATGTACCCATTTTGGCTGTCACTAAATGTTCTTTGGTCATCACTGTCGAAACTTTAGTTTCGTCGGGGGTGAGGTACTTAAGGTCGCGATTGGTGATTATGCCCATCAGGTGGTTTTCCTCGTCTACTACCGGCAAACCGCTAATGCGATATTTGCGAAGTAGGTTTTCGCAGTCGAGTAGGGTGCTATCGGCGTGAAGGGTGATAGGGTTGGCTATCATACCACTCTCGTATCGTTTTACAAGGTCTACTTCGGCTGCCTGCTCCTCGATGCTCATATTTTTGTGTATGAAACCAAGTCCACCTTCACGAGCTATGGCTATAGCCATTGTAGCCTCGGTAACTGTGTCCATTGCTGCACTTACAAGTGGTATGTTGAGTTCGATTCGAGGAGTGAGATGCGTTTTCAAACAAATCTGTGATGGCAGCACTTCCGATTTTTGAGGAACGAGAAGCACATCGTCGAACGTTAGTCCTGTGCGGATATTGTCGAAATTCATAATTAAGGGATATTGTGTTTTATGGGTGATTTATTCTTTTATGCCGTTGCGCTCGTAGATATAGTCTACTTGTGAGAAGTAGTAGTCGAGTGTAAAGCATGAGTCTAACTCGTCACGAGTGATATAGCTCATTACTTTTTCGTTTTCAGAGAGGAGTTGTTGATAATCGAGCCCCTCGCTCCATGCACGCATAGCAATAGGTTGTACTGTGTCGTAAGCGTCTTCACGTACAAAGCTTTTAGATATTAACTTATTCATCACACGCTGTGCAAAAATAACTTTGCGAGTGCGGTAGATGTTGGCAAGCATTTGGTCGGGGAAGATTACTATATTTTCCAATATACCCTTAAAGCGGTTAAGCATATAGTCGATAAGCATAGTAGCATCAGGTAGAATTATGCGCTCGGTGGCAGAGTGCGATATGTCGCGTTCGTGCCAAAGTGCTACATTTTCGTAGAATGTAGCCATATAGCCTCGCATAACACGCGCACAACCGCAAATGTTTTCCGACGATATAGGGTTGCGTTTGTGTGGCATTGCACTCGAACCCTTTTGTCCTTTGCCGAATGCCTCTTCTACTTCGTGTACTTCGGTGCGCTGAAGATTGCGTATTTCAAGTGCCATCTGTTCGAGGCTCGATGCGATTACTGCTAATGTAGCCATATAGTAGGCGTGGCGGTCGCGCTGAATGACTTGTGTCGAAACTAATGCATGGTCTATACCTAAGTGTTCACAAACATACTCCTCGACAAATGGAGGAATATTGGCAAAGTTGCCCACAGCACCGCTCATTTTGCCCACTTCTATGTCGTGGGCGGCACGCTCAAAACGTTCTATGTTGCGCTGCATCTCGGCATACCACAACACCCATTTCAAACCGAACGATGTAATGTCGGCATGAATACCATGTGTACGCCCTATACAAGGTTGCTTTTTGAAGCGGAGTGCCTGACTACGAAGTACTTCTATGAATTGGTGCAAGTCTTCACGAATAATGTCGTTGGCTTGCTTAATAAGATAGCCGTTTGCAGTGTCTACAACATCGGTAGAGGTAAGTCCGTAATGCACCCATTTGCGCTCTTCGCCGAGGGTTTCGCTTACGGCACGAGTAAATGCTACTACATCGTGACGTGTTTGCTGCTCTATTTCGTATATGCGTGGAATGGAGAATGAGGCTTTGTCCCATAGCTTTTTAATGTCCTCTTCGGGAACAATGCCCAGTTTCGACCACGCCTCAGAGGCATAAAGTTCTACTTTTAGGTAAGCGTTAAATTTGTTCTCTTCGGTCCACACATCGCGCATGACCTTTCTGCTGTAACGTTCTATCATGGTATATATTAGTTTGTTATATTATCTTATAGTGTAACAAGGTTATACTTCATCTGCGCTCGTTTACGGCTGTATATACAACACGACAAAGGTAGTGATTTTTTTTCAATTACGTTGTAGCTTTTCTGTTATATTTCTAATTCTTAGCCAATGAGAGAAATAATCTCTCTTTCTTTGGCTATATTGACAATATTTCATACTTTTCACGCAATAATGTACCACTTCACGGTGGGTGAAAAAAATATAGGCATAAATGACAGTTTCGTACCACAATATTAGTAACTCTGATAGCGTAATGTATTCTGCCTCACTCCTTTATAATATCTTGAGTGGGGGGGGTAAATGTCTCTATTTCAACAAGTTGGCTTATTATTTCTATTCACTTTTGGCATCTATACTTGTTTGTGCCAAGCTGTATTCTCTCCTTTCGTTTCAACATAATTTAGCTTTTGCAGGAAACTCGGTTTCTTGTTGCAAAACATTGTCCGCATACTCCCGGTTTCGAGGGTTTATGCGGTTTTTTTGTGCCTACTCCTCTGTGGGCATAGCACCTCTGTGTATTCCCCCAATAATATTCCTTAAATGAAAAATGTTTTAGCCATCGGCTGGTATGGCTATGGCGATGCCCAGCTAAATGGGCAAACCGTATATCATGCTCAATGGTCGATTTCAAATTTTGGTGTATAAATGGCAAAGTAAGAACAATACTTGTTATATACGACCGCTAACCGAGTGGTGTATTTGCAACAGATATGTATGATACAGAATGAAATAGGGTAGATAATTTATTGAAAAAGTCAAGCAACATTATATTTCACGAACATAGTAAATTTCCAACACCACCAATTTGTCTTAACAAAATGATAGAGATAGCAGAAAGCCTTTCTGTTGATTTTCCTGAGGTAGGAGTAGATTTTTACATTGTGAACAATAAGCCTATAATCGGAGAAATGACGCTATTTGCAGGTTATCAAGCATATACTCCCGACTTCTACGACCTATTAGGTAAAGACATTCGTCTTGTGGTAGACCCCACAAAAAGTCCACGTTGGAATGGACCATCGGCATAAAGCCTCACACAGCTCCAAAAACTGATAATTTATCCGCTGTACGTCTTCCATTTTGGTGTTTATACCACTATGGAAGACGTTTTTGTATTAAAATGGTTGCTAAATTTGGTTGTCTGCATTTAATTTGCTAACTTCGCATATCGAAATAATTCATCGTTTCGCTGCTACAAAAAATAAGCATATTATGGAAACAAACGTTAGAGCATACCCCGTAGGAATACAGTCGTTCCAAGAAATTAGAGGGAAAGGCTATTTGTATGTAGACAAGACACAATATATCGTTAAAATGATGCGATTGATGTCGAAATATATTTTCTTAAGTCGTCCGCGGAGGTTTGGCAAGTCGTTATTGGTCGACACGTTTAAGTGCTATTTCGAAGGTCAGCGTGAATTGTTTGATGGTCTTGCCCTTGGCGAATACGAAAAGGAGTGGACTGAATATCCAGTACTTCGATTCGATATGAGTGGTGCGCAATACACCGACAGAGAGCGATTGCTGAATGAATTGAACGATAAGCTTTCGTATTATGAGGAAATATATGGTAAAAGAGATACTGAAATTTCAGCAGGACAGAGATTTAAGGGCTTAATAACTCGAGCCTACGAAAAGACCGGTCGTCAGGTGGTGGTATTGATAGACGAGTACGACTACCCGATGCTTGAAGCTGTGGGCGATGCAAAGCGAACATCCGAATTTCGTGATATAATGCAAGATTTCTATGCGCCACTAAAGCCTTGCGATCAATATCTTAAGTTTGTTTTTCTTACAGGTATTACTAAATTTTCGCAGATGAGCATTTTTAGCAAGCTTAACAACATAAAAAATATCAGTATGTTGGACGACTATGCTGCTATTTGTGGTATAACCGATGAAGAACTACATTCGCAGATGAACTATGACGTAAATCTTGTAGCACAAAAATACAAGGTTGATAATGATACAATGTACGAGATGATGAAGAAGAATTACGATGGGTATCATTTCTCGGCGGAATCGCCCGACATTTATAATCCTTACAGTTTGCTTAATGCTCTGCAGGATAGACGAATCGCCGATTATTGGTTCGAAAGTGGTACTCCTACTTTCCTGATTGAAAAGCTAAACGAGTTTCATGTGCTACCATCGGAAATTGGAGGAAAGTGGGCTTCGGTTAAAGAGTTCGATGCTCCGACCGATAATATGGTATCTGTTCTGCCATTGCTATACCAAAGTGGTTATGTTACCATAAAAGAGTATGATATAGATATGGATAGTTATCGTCTTGAAATACCTAATAAAGAGGTACGCGATGGACTTATGGACGTACTTTTGCCTTACTATGTAGTTGACAGTAACGCAGCCCGAAATATCATAAAAGAGGCAGCATACGCTTTCCGTCACGATGATGTAGATGGCGCATTGGGACAGTTGAAAGACTTTTTCTCGAAATTGCCATATTGCGACAATACAAAATACGAAGGACATTATCAGCAACTACTTTATGTAATGTTGCAGATAATGGGTAGTGTACCAACAGTCGAAACACACACCGCAGCAGGACGTATCGACCTCGCAGTCCGTTCCAACACTACAATCTATATCATCGAACTAAAAATAAAAGAGACAGCAAGGGCAGCTCTTAAACAGATAAACGATAACGATTATGCCGCATTCTACAAAGGCGAGGGCTTGAAAATAGTAAAAATAGGACTCCGTTTCGACACCAAAATAGGCACTATTGCCGACTGGGTAATAGAGAGATAGGATAAAAAATCATTTTGCTATTTATCGAATAATCACTAACTTCGCATATCGAAATAATTCATCGTTTCGCTGCTACAAAAAATAAGCATATTATGGAAACAAACGTTAGAGCATACCCCGTAGGAATACAGTCGTTCCAAGAAATTAGAGGGAAAGGCTATTTGTATGTAGACAAGACACAATATATCGTTAAAATGATGCGATTGATGTCGAAATATATTTTCTTAAGTCGTCCGCGGAGGTTTGGCAAGTCGTTATTGGTCGACACGTTTAAGTGCTATTTCGAAGGTCAGCGTGAATTGTTTGATGGTCTTGCCCTTGGCGAATACGAAAAGGAGTGGACTGAATATCCAGTACTTCGATTCGATATGAGTGGTGCGCAATACACCGACAGAGAGCGATTGCTGAATGAATTGAACGATAAGCTTTCGTATTATGAGGAAATATATGGTAAAAGAGATACTGAAATTTCAGCAGGACAGAGATTTAAGGGCTTAATAACTCGAGCCTACGAAAAGACCGGTCGTCAGGTGGTGGTATTGATAGACGAGTACGACTACCCGATGCTTGAAGCTGTGGGCGATGCAAAGCGAACATCCGAATTTCGTGATATAATGCAAGATTTCTATGCGCCACTAAAGCCTTGCGATCAATATTTACGCTTTGTTTTTCTTACAGGTATTACCAAATTTTCACAGCTAAGCATTTTTAGTAAGCTAAACAATATAGAAAACATTAGTATGGATGATAATTATGCGGCTATTTGCGGTATTACCGAAGATGAGTTGCATAGCCAACTCGAATACGATGTTCAACTTATAGCTGACAAAAAATCTATATTGAAAGAAGAAATGTATACTCGATTGAAAGAAAACTATGATGGTTATCATTTTTCAATAAAATCGCCCGACATCTACAATCCTTATAGCATTTTTTCTGCACTCAGAAAGAGCGATATTAATTCGTATTGGTTCGAAAGTGGCACACCTACTTTCTTGATAAAGATGATGAATGAATTTGGAGTTGTTCCATCGGAAATTGGGGGATATGAGGCAGTGAAAGAGGAGTTTGACATGCCTACCGATAATATTGAATCAATAACTCCACTTATGTATCAAAGTGGTTATATTACCATTAAGGATTATGATGAAAGTTCGGATGCCTATCGTTTAGATATTCCTAACCGAGAAGTTCGTAATGGTCTGATGCAATGCCTATTAAAAAACTATGTTGTTTCTTCGCCACGTTCGTCAGCAATGGTTATGATACGACGTGCTGCTGCTGATTTCCGCAATGATGATATTGATAGTGCACTCGCTCGTCTGAAAGACTATTTTCTCACATTGCCAAAAACAAACAACATTATGCAGTCCGAAGGACACTACCAACAGATGTTGTATGCAATGTTTTCGTTAATGGACGGCTCGCCACGTCTTGAAGTCACAACTTCAGGTGGACGTATTGACCTCTCGTTGCGTTCGAAAACTACAATTTATATTGTAGAGCTAAAAATACAAGAGACAGCACAAGCTGCCCTCAAACAAATAAACGACAACGATTATGCTGCTTTCTACAAAGGCGAGGGACAGAAAAGAGTAAAAATAGGTATCCGTTTCGACACCTCACAAGGCACAATTGCCGACTGGGTAGTGGAGCGATAGACCATTTACATTGCTTTAACAATAAATACATTATATATTATCTATGAGAAGATTTTTCTTGACAGCTGTGGCTGTTGCAATGTCGGTAGTGGCAATGAATGCCGAGCCACTATGGATGCGTTATCCTGCTATTTCGCCCGATGGCGAGCATATAGCTTTTGCCTATCAAGGCGATATATATTTAGTGCCTACCGCTGGTGGCGATGCTATGCCTCTTGTGGCTTCTTCGGCATACGAATATATGCCAGTGTGGAGTCCCGATAGTAAAACTATAGCCTATGCCGCTGATACTTACGGAGGTTTCGATATATTTGCAGTAGATGCTCGTGGCGACAATCCTCGCCGTTTAACCACTCACTCTCGCTCTGAGTTGCCTATCTGTTTTAGTGCCGATGGAAAGCAAGTGTTGTTTAACGCTGCCATTCAAAAACCTGCCGAGAGTGTATATTTCCCATCGGGTTGGATTAAAGAACTCTATGCCGTTGACCTTGAAGGTCAACGCCCAACTCGCATATTCGATGTGCCTGCTATGAATGGTGTGGCAACTGCCGATGCCCTATACTACGAAAAAGCTACTGGTAGCGAAAACAACTGGCGCAAACATCACGTGTCGAGTGTGGCTCGCAACATTTTCCGTTACGACTTTAAAACTCAAAAACATACTCAACTCACCACCAATGTGGGGGAAGACCGCAATCCTGTGTTAGGAGCTGACGGACGCATTTACTTTTTGAGCGAGCGAAATGGCGGCTCGTTTAATGTATACTCCGCCCCCATATCTAATTTAGAGGATGTAACAGCTGTTTCATCATTTACAAAACACCCTGTACGTTTCCTCTCTGCCTCAAAAAATGGTATACTCTGCTATGGTTATCAAGGTGAAATTTATACACAAAAGCCAAATGGCGAACCCCAGAAAGTGTCGGTGCGTATGCGTGCAGAAATTGACCCCGACAGCATTAAACTATTGCCGGTTAAATCGGCAGAGGAGTATGATATGACCCCCGATGGCAAGCAGATAGTTTTTGCATCGCGTGGCCAAGTGTTTGCCGTAACTGACGAATATGCTACTACAAAACAAATAACCAATACTGCTGCTACGGAGCGTGGCATATCTATTCACCCCGATGGTCGTATGATAGTGTATGCTTCGGAACGTTCGGGTTGTTGGGCTTTGTACACAGCCGAAATAGCTCGTGAGGGCGAAGTGAATTTTGCAAATGCTACACTTATAAACGAGCATGCACTCTTTGACAACGAACGAGTAGAACGTTTTGCACCACAGTTCTCTCCCGATGGTAAAGAGATAGCTTTTATCGAAGACCGCACTCGCCTTATGGTGTACAATATAGCTTCGAAAAAAGTGCGCCAAATAACCGATGGCTCACTCTATTACGAAACTAACGACTATGGTTTTGACTATCGCTGGTCGCCTGATGGCAAATGGTTTGCTATGGAGATTATATCTCACGTGCGCGCACCTTATTCCGATGTAGCTATAGTCTCTGCTGAAAATGGTGGAAAGGTGTACAATATCACCAATACGGGCTATTTCGATGGCTCACCTCGTTGGGCATTGGATGGTAACGCTATTGTGTTCCATTCTAACCGTTTGGGCTTGCGTGCTCACGCTTCGTGGGGTAGCCAAGAGGATGTGTTTATAGCTTACCTTAATCAAGACACATACGACAAATATCGCCTTACCAAAGAGGAGTACGACTTACAAAAAGCCGAAGAGGCTCGTATGAAAGAACTCGCTAAGAAGAATGCAAAAGAGAACGATAAGAAAACTGACAAGAAGTCGAAAGGAAATGACAAAGAGGAAGCCGCTGACGACTCAAAAGCTAAAAAAGTGGAGGTGAAGATTGACCTCGACCACCTCGAAGACCGCATTGTTCGCCTTACACCTATGTCGTCCGATTTAGGCTCATCGGTACTGGCAAAAGATGGCGAAACTCTATATTTTACCTCGGCTTTTGAAAAAGGGTATGACCTTTGGTCTGTCTCTCTCCGCGAGCGCAGTGTAAAGGTGATGACTAAAAATGTAGGGCGTGTGTCGCTAACATTAGACAAAGAGGGTAAGAATATATATGCCCTTGGACAGTCGTTTAAGAAAATAAATATAGCTAAAGGCACAGCCGAGCCTATGGCTTTCAATGCCACAATGCGTCTAAATGTAGCCGCTGAACGTGAAGCTATGCTCAACCACGTGTTTGTACAGCAGAAGAAACGTTTTTATAACTCAAACTACCATGGTGTAGACCTCGACAAACTTCGACAAGACTATCTGCCGTTCTTACCTTATATAAATAACAATTACGATTTTTCCGAGATGCTCTCCGAAATACTTGGCGAACTTAATGTATCTCATACAGGTTCTGGCTATTGGCCAACATCGTCGCCATCGGACGATGTTACTGCCGACCTTGGCTTGTTCTTTGATGACAGCTATCGCAAAGATGGATTGCTTGTTACCGAAGTACTCCAATCTGGACCATTCGACACCGAACATTCAAAAGTGGCAAAAGGAAGCGTAATAGAAAAAATTGATGGACAACCTATCGTTGCAGGCAGCGACTATTATCCACTACTCAACCAAAAGGCTGGTAAAAAGGTACTTGTTTCACTCTATAACCCTCAAACAAAAGAGCGTTGGGACGAGGTAGTAAAACCCGTCAGTCAAGGCTCGTTGTCCGATGCTATGTATCGTCGTTGGGTAAAGAGTCGTGCCGCAGAAGTTGAACGCTTGTCGAAAGGTCGCTTAGGCTATGTGCATATCCGTTCAATGGCAGACGGCTCGTATCGTGAAGTTTACTCCGAGATATTGGGGCGTTACAACGAGTGCGATGGTATAGTTATAGACACTCGCTGCAATGGTGGTGGTCGTCTGCACGAAGATATTGAGATACTCTTCTCTGGAGAGAAATATCTTGAGCAGACCACACAAGGCCGCAAGAGTTGCGATATGCCCTCCCGTCGCTACAACAAAAAGAGCATAATGCTTGTGTGTGAAGCCAACTACTCCAACGCACATGGCACACCATGGGTCTACAAACACAAAGGAATGGGCTCGATAGTAGGTATGCCGGTACCAGGCACTATGACCTCGGTAAACTGGGAAACCCTTCAAGACCGCTCAATGTACTTTGGTATACCAGTCATAGGTTATCTTACTCGTGACGGACACTATCTCGAAAACTCTCAACTCGAACCTGACATCCTTGTCGAGAATGACCCAACAGAGACTTCCGCAGGACGTGATGCTCAACTCGAAGCCGCCGTTGCCGAACTCCTCCGTCAAATAGATGAGGACAAAAACGTGTGGTAAACTGACGACAATAAAGTAGTTAACCTTATTTCCGCAGGATTGTTAACATTCTATTTATATTATGTTAACAATCCTGCGGAAACAAGGAATACCTCTCGTTGCCTTCGCTAATTCTTTACGTAAGACAATTGTTCTTAATAATAAATCTTAGTTTCATCATACTCATTTCTTTTTTCAGTTTAAAGAGAATTGAAATTACGATGAACCCATAGCTGTCATTATTAAATTGTTTTTACACCCCCGAAATATGCACACTCCAATGTACTCAAAGTGTACATTCTAATGACAAAATAGACCCAAGCCTAATTGTTCTGATTTTAGGTTTAACGGAAAATATACAAGGGACTACACTCTGCAACTGCCAGAATTGCAGCTATTTAGAATGCCAAAATGTAGCTTGTTAGTTTGACGAAAAAAGAGGTTTTTTTACCCTCTTTTTGTGCTTTGTGGAGCATAGCGGACTCGAACCGCTTACCTCAACACTGCCAGTGTTGCGCTCTACCAGATGAGCTAATACCCCATACTCATTATTGCTTCATCTATAGTCCTTTTCAAGTTCTATATTCGATGCTTTTTACGAGTGCAAATATACTACATATTTTTGAAATACACAATACTTTTGTTGTTATATTTTTTGTATTCGATTTTTATGTTGCAAAAGTATGTTGTACAACAAATTTTTGAGTGCTTTTTTACTCGTTTTTATTGCGGAAAATGTCGTTTTTGTAAAAGATATTGTGCTATGTTGGGTGTGCTATGTTGTGAAAATGAACGAATTTTACTTTGTTTTTCTTGTAAATAGTCATTTACGGAATTTTCAACTGTTGTCTAACTGTCTGAATGGTATCTTGTTAAGTGAAAAGTGTGAAAATATATGGAATAATCTTGTGGTTTATTTGTGTGTTAGAGAAAAAAGAACTATTTTTGTTGTATAATTGGATAGAGAGGTTTCCAACCTAATTAATAAAATCACCTTTAGCGGTAGCGGATAATATCAAACGTAGTTGTATTATTCGATTGTTGTCGTATATTGGTGATACACTTTGTTTGATAACTACTGTGGGTAGTACTGCTTTTTTTGTAGGTGTATATGTTGTATAGTGTGTAAAGCTATATATAATGTGTAGTTTATATTAATTGTTAGTCTACTCTTTTATAAAACCTTGAAATTTTATCGTGTGAAAATGAAGTTTACAGCGAAAAAAATCAAATCGGTAGCCCTATTTTTACTCTTCACCCTTTTTGGTGTTAATGCTGCTTTTGCTCAGTCTATTACTGTGCAAGGTGTTGTTACCGACCAAGCTGGTGAAACTGTAATTGGTGCTACTGTTGTAGAAAAAGGTACCTCGAATGGTTCAATTACCGACTTCGATGGTCATTTTCAAATCACTGTTGCTGCAAAGGCTACATTGCAGTTTAGCTATGTGGGCTATGTGCCACAGGAAATAGAAGTTAATGGCAAGAACACTATTAACGTAGTGCTTGTCGAGGACTCTAAAATGTTGGCTGAGGTTGTAGCCATTGGTTATGGCACTCAAACCAAAAAGGAGATAACCGGTTCGGTGTCTTCAGTTAAGTCGGAGTCGTTTAACAAAGGTGTAACCTCAAACCCTATGGGCTTGATACAAGGTAAGGTGGCTGGTCTTAACATCATCAAAAATGGTGGCGACGACCCCGCACAAAACTCTTACAATGTGCAGCTTCGTGGTGTTGGCTCGCTCTCTGGTGCTACCGCTCCTCTTTATGTTATTGATGGTGTACCTGGAGGCGACTTATCATCGGTTCTCCCTTCAGACATCGAATCTATCGATGTTCTTAAAGATGGTTCGGCTGCCGCTATCTATGGTACTCGTGCTAACGCCGGTGTGATTCTTATCACCACTCGTCGTGGCTCGAAAGATGGTAAATTCCACGCCGAGTACAATGGTTCTGTTTCGACAGGCTTGATCACCGATGCACCACGTGTACTTACAGCTCAAGAGTATCGCGAAAAGATGGTGGGTAAATACGATGGTGTTGACTATGGTGGCGAAACCGACTGGATGAAAGCTATTACTCGCACTCCGGTAAGCCACACTCATAACCTCTCTATCTCTGGTGGTAACGAGAATTTTAATTTCCGTGCTGCTGTGGGTTATCGCAATTTACAGGGTGTGGTTAAGAAGTCCGATTTCGAGGAGATAAATGGTCGCTTTGCAGCCAACCAAAAGGCTCTTAACAAGCGTATCGAACTCCAATACGACTTCTCATATACCAGCTCTAACAAAAAGTGGGCAAACTACGACAACCTAAATCAGGCTATACGTAGCAATCCTACTATGCCTATCTACTCCGATGAGGAACGTTTCGAGAAATATGGTGGCTATTACGAGTCGGACAACTTCTACACTCGTAACCCGGTGTCGGACATAAACCAAACTCGTAACGACCAAAAGGATCAGGTAATTCTTGGTAGTATTCGTGCAACGGTTAACATTCTTGAAGGCTTCAAATTCAGCACTTTCTACTCTATTCAGAACAACTCTACTTGGGGCGGTAAATATCAAAAAAGTACTCTCCGTGAGGTGCAAGGTAAAAATGGTGTAGCTTCACAATCGCAAGCATTCTATACTCAACAAGTAGTAGAAAACACTTTCCACTATATCGACCAATGGGGCGGGCACGCTTTCCAAGCTATGCTCGGTCAGTCGTACCAAACCGAACTAAGTCACGGCTTTAATGCTTATAATGCACAGTTCCCTCTCGATGGTTTGGAATACAACAACTTAGGTATGGGAGAAGGAATTCTAACTGGCCTTTCAAACCTTGCAGGTATGGGTAGCTATCGCTACAAAGACAAGCTTGCATCGTTCTTTGCTCGTGTAATGTACAACTACGACCAACGTTACTTCCTCTCAGCTTCACTCCGTATGGAGGGTTCTTCAAAATTCGGTCCAAAAGCCGACCCAGTCCTTGGACGTTGGGGATTGTTCCCATCTATCTCTGCTTCGTGGAGCATTAAGGACGAGGCATTTATGAGTGATGTTGACAAACTAAACGATATGAAAATACGTTTTGGTTTTGGTGTTACCGGTAATATGCCAAGTAGTCACTACCTCTATTTGATGACTGTTGGTGCTACTGGCGACTATATTTGGAATGGTACCGACTTTGTAAAACCATGGGGTCCAACATCTAACATCAACGACGAAATACGTTGGGAAAAGAAACAAGAGTATAACCTCGGTTTCGACTTTGCTGCTTTCGACAACCGCTTTACTGGCAGTTTAGATGGCTATTTCCGTAATACAACCGACCTTCTCTATGAGTATACCGTAGATATGCCTCCATATCCATTCCCAACTATGTGGGCTAACTATGGTCAGATACACAACTACGGTGTTGAACTTTTGCTTACAGGTACTCCTATCCGTACCAAAAATTGGAATTGGGATATATCGTACAATATGGCTTGGAACAACAATAAGGTTGTTCGTATAACTGGCGACAAATATGGTAAACCGGGCGTAGAGTCGTTTGTTAACACTGGTTGGATTTCATCAGGCGATGGCGAAACTGGTTCTTACACTATGCGTCTTGCCGAGGGTCAACCTATCGGTAACTTCTACGGTTGGAAATACTATGGTATTAACGATAAAGGCGAATGGGTGTACGAAACTCCTAAAGGTGGTTACACTACCAATCCTACCGACAAAGATCGTATGATTATTGGTAATGCTCAACCTCTCTTTACTCTCGGTCTTAGCACTACTCTCCGCTATAAGGACTTCGACCTCGGTCTTAACTTCCGTGGTCAGATAGGTGGTACTATCTTTAACGAAACTCGCTACTTTTACGAAAATACTCGTGGTGTAGAAAACTGTTTGCTCTCGGCTCACGAGGGCGATGCCGCTAATTTGCTTGCTTGGAAAACTTCAGGCTCTGAAAAGGCTTCGGTTCGTAAATTCTCCGACTTCTACCTCGAAAGTGCCTCATACTTCAAACTCAACGACCTTACAATAGGTTATACTCCAACACTCCCTGCCAACTTCTCTAAGTGGATTAGCTACATACGTGTCTACTTTACCGCTCAAAACCTCTTTACCATAACCTCTTACTCTGGTCACGACCCATCGAGTGTAAGTATGGCAGGTTTGACCCCTGGTTTCGATGGTCGCTCGTACTATCCTACGCAAATGGCGTTCAATCTTGGTCTCCAATTTAGATTCTAATAATTTGTGGCTTTATGAAATTAAATAAAATATTTTTAGGTCTCGTCTTTGGTAGTATGCTGCTTACTACCGCATGTACCGACCTCGAACCAGAGGTCTACACCGACGTCCGAAAGGAAGACTATTTCAAAACTCCAGAGCAGTTTTCTACCCTCATTGCTAACGCTTATGCTAAACTCGCTGGCGAGTATGGCTATGTGTATCGCGAAGGTTATTGGGCTCTTCAAGAGTACACCTCTGACGAGGTGTGCATTCCTGTTCGTGGCTCCGATTGGTACGACAATGGTGCACCAATCAATTTGATGACGCACAATTGGACTGAGGAGTCGCGCGAAATTAACAACGGCTGGAGTTTTGCATATGGAGGTGTTACTTCGTGTAACAACGTGATAGATAATATCAAAGAAATAATGGGCGAAGATGAATCGCAGTATAACGATGTGGCTCGTGCTGGTCTTGCCGAAACTAAAGTTCTTCGTGCTTTCTACCACCTTCTGGCTATGGATATCTATGGCAATATAGCTATCGACGATAATCGTGGCGAGATGAGTAAAGATGGCATTAAGCAATACACTCGTACCGAGGTGTTCAACTGGATTGAAAAAGAACTCTTAGATAATATCGACAATCTTAATCGCGATGTTATTTATGGTACTATGTCTCGCTCGGTTGCTCATATGCTTCTTGCCAAACTATACCTTAATGCCGAAGTTTATACAGGTACTCCACGTTGGGAGGATTGCGCTGCTCAGTGCGACTCTATTATTGACGGCGGCTATGGCTACGCTCTTAATAACGACTATTTTACCACTTTCAAAGTGGCTAATGCCGGTAATCAAGAGATTATATTCCCTATCGTTTTTGATGCCGTTTATGCTAAGGGTAATATGTTCCACCTCATCACCCTTCACTACGTACACCAAGATGTATATGGTTTTCTTACTAAACCATGGAACGGACCATGTACATACGGCGCTTTCTACGATAGCTACGATGACAAAGATGCTCGTAAAGCTCAATGGCTTACAGGTGCTATCACTATGAATGGCGACACTCTTTCGTATGTAGTTACCAATCCCGAGACAGACGAGAAAACTCCTATGCCCGCCATCATCACTCCCGAAATAACCAAGATACAAGATGGTACTGCTGCTAATACTTTCGAGGGCGCACGTTTTGTGAAGTTCGAAATTGAACCGGGTATTGAACATCATGCCAATTCCGACTTCCCTATCTATCGCTATGCCGATGTACTTTTGATGAAAGCCGAAGCCTTGATGCGTATCAATGGAGGTACTGCTACTCAGCCTGCTGTTGACCTTGTCAACGAGGTACGTTTGCGTACTGGACTTGCAAACTATACCACTGCTGACCTTACACTTGAAGAGTTACTTCGTGAACGTGGACGTGAATTGGCTTGGGAGGGTCACCGCCGTCAAGACCAGATACGTTTCAAAAATTTTACTCAAGGCAAGTGGCAGTTCAAAGATGTTACCTCCGATGGACGCAACATCTTCCCTATCCCACAATGGGTACAAGATGCCAGCCCAGGTGTCTACACTCAAAACAGCTGGCAATAGTTAACGTGTTTAACAATTAATCAACTGCACTTTCCTTACATATTTTTGAGTGGGGGAGTGCTTATATTCAAACTAATAAAAATATTATATTATGAAAAAGTTTAGTTTATTGCTTTGCGCTTTTGCTGCTTTTGCTATTGGCTTTACGTCATGTGGTGAACCAGAGAAGCCAAATGTTAATGACATTGTAGAGGATGGATTCTATGTTGTTGGTGAAGCTACTGCATACGCCGATCTTCAAGCCGAAGGCGTTACAAACTCAATTATGTCGGAAGGACGTAACGAGAACGATGAAAATAAACCTCGTTCAGGTATGTACGAGAAATACATTATGCTACAAGGTGGCAAACCTTTCCAACTTGTACTTGTTGAGGGTAGCGAACAAACCACTTATGGTGCTACTCTTGCTTCACAAAATCTTTGTGATACAGAGGGTAACTCTGTAAACGAGCAACCTGCTATCACTATCCAACGCGGTGTAATGTCGGAAAACACTACTATGCAAGTAGAAAAAGATGGTATGTATCACATTGTTCTTGACCTTAACGAAAAAGGCGATCTTGCCGACAAAACTATAATCGTTGCTCCAGTAGAATGGGGTGTGCGTGGTGCTATGAACGGTTGGGGCTTTACTGCTATGAAAGCTTCTGCATTCAACAAAACTACTATGACCTACACTATCGAGAACCAAGAACTCCCTGCTGGTGGTGCATTTAAGTTTGCATACGGGGCTGGATGGAAAATCCAACTCAACGAAATGCCAGAAGGAACTGCTGCTGATGACAAAGGCTACATCAAAACCAACACCAACCTCGGAGAAGGTTGTGTGCCAGGAGCTGGCGACATAAAAGTAGAAAAAGGTGGTACCTATACCATTACTCTTACCTACAATATGAAAGCTGGTCAAATTAAAGATAGCTATGCTATGGATGTTAAACTCACTGCCGAATCTGATCTTCCTAATGAGATGTATATGATTGGTAATGCCGACTTTATTGGTCCTTGGGATTGGGCAAAATGCCGTACTATGATGCCTGTTCACAGCCACCCAGGTATGTTCTGGACTACTGCTTATCTTACCGATACTACCCAATTCAAATTCTGTGCTGTTAAAGAGTGGAGCGGCGACTTTACAGGTCTTGGCACTGATGAAGGTTATGAAGTAGATGGAGGCAACTGTAAAGTAGCTGAAAACGGACTTTATACTATTGTTGTTGATGTTAAAGGTGGTCGTTTAAACATTTCTAAAGCTGAAATTTATGGTATGGGACCATGTTTTGGTGGTACTTGGGAAGAACGCAACGAAGCTGTTAAATTTGCTGTAGCTGGAGATGGTACTGCAACTGCAACTCTTACAGGCGACTCTGACACTGAGAATGGTGTACGTATGTATGTTGCACTTCCTGCTGTATTTGAATCGTTGTGGTGGCAGAGCGAATTTAACATCTACGATGGTAAAATTCAATATCGTGCAGATGGTGACAACCAAGTACGAGTTGAGGCATCAAACGGTCAAACTGTAACCCTCAACTTCAACAAAAACACAGGCTCTATCAACTAATCGACGATAGATTACTCAATGTTTAGATAGATTTCTGATATTTATCTGATATAAGAAAAGCGAAAGGACAACCTATCTATCCCATACGTGGATAGATAGGTTGTCCTTTCGCTTTTCTTGTCCACTTATTGCTATCACTTTATAGCGAAAATAGGAAAAATTTTGCAGCAGTTGTTGTGCGGACGAAATATAATGTTTACCTTTGCATAAATAAACTAAATATTGAGTTTTGTAATGGACGAAAAAGTAAAACCTATTATTGATAATGCATCTGACGAGATGGAGGGTGCATTGATGTATCTCGATGAAGCTTTGGCTCATATCCGTGCCGGTAAAGCCAATGCGCGTATTATCGATGGTGTGCGTGTTGACTATTATGGCAGTATGGTGCCAATCTCTAATGTGGCAAATGTGTCAGTACCCGATGCTAAAACCATTCAGATACAGCCTTGGGAAAAGGCAATGATGGCTGTAATAGAAAAGGCTCTTATAAATTCGGAAATTGGTATAATGCCAGTAAATAATGGTGAGGTAATACGTCTTTGCTTTCCACCTGTTACCGAAGAGCGTCGCCGTCAGCTTGTAAAAACTTCAAACGCTGCTGGTGAAGATGCTAAAGTGTCTATCCGTAATGCTCGTCGTGAGGCTATTGATAAACTCAAAAAAGAGATTAAAAATGGTATGCCTGAAGACGTTGAAAAGGATAGCGAGGGCGAAGTGCAGAAAATTCACGACCGCTATATCAAAAAAGTAGAAGAGATGCTCGCTGCCAAAGAGAAGGAGATAATGACTATCTAATTCTCAGTATGGTAGTAGACTACAATAATATTAATAGCCTGAAATTCTCATAAAGAGTTTCAGGCATTAGTTATTTTATAAACTTTAAGGGTCATAAATGAGGGGACTTGTAATAAAAACAACCGGTGGCGACTATGTGGTGCGCTCAGGTGGTGCGGGCTACGTTTGTAAGATTAAGGGTACGTTTCGTATAAAAGGCATAAAATCGACCAATCCATTGGCTGTGGGCGACTTTGTTACGTTCGACCCCGAAACTGGCTATATTACGGCTCTTGAACCGAGGCGTAACTATATGATTCGTAAACCTACCAACCTTAGCAAACAGCAGCACATTATAGCAGCGAATGTAGACCAAACACTCCTCATTGTTACTCTCCGTTACCCTGAAACTGCATTGGAGTTTGTCGATCGCTTTTTGGCAACTGCCGAGGCTTATTGCATACCTGCCGTTGTAGTTTTTAATAAGGTAGATTTGCTCGACGCTTACGACCTTGAATTGCTTTCGGGCATAGAATACCTCTACCAATCAATTGGCTATGGAACGCTGCGAGTGTCGGCAACCGATGGAGTTGGCGTAGATGAACTTAGTGGTTTGTTGCAAGGCAAAACTACCCTATTAAGCGGCAATTCGGGAGTGGGCAAAAGTACACTTATAAACCTGTTAGTGCCTGATGCGGCGACTAAAGTGGGTGTAATATCCGAGTCGCACTTGACAGGTATGCACACCACTACCTTTAGCGAAATGTATGAACTCCCCAGTGGCGGCGGGTACATTATTGATACTCCTGGCATAAAAAGTTTTGGTACATTCGATATGAAGCCCGAAGAGGTGTCGCACTTTTTTCCCGAAATTTTCCGTGTTGCAGCAAATTGCAAGTTCGATGACTGCACTCATACTCACGAGCCGGGCTGTGCCGTTCTCGAAGCTTTGCAGCAACATTATATATCACAATCACGCTACCAGAGCTACCTAAGCATTCGTGGCGACCTTGACGAGGGTAAATATCGGTAAGGGGGGGAGTATTAGTATGAAAAATCACGTAAATAAATATTGGCTTGTTCTGTTGGCTGTGTTAATAGTGGCTGTGTCGTTTTATTTTACAAATCGTATGACCAGTCAGGTGGCGTTAGACGAACAGAAAAAAATGGAGCTATGGGCTGAGGCTACTACTCGGCTACTTACTGACGATTTTAACGATTTCACATTCAAGATTGTTGAAAACAACGAGCAGATACCTGTAATAATTGCCGATGACCGTGGACACTACCTCTCATCGCGTAATATTGACATTCCTAAAAGTAATGCAGAGCAGTATTTTGCGCATAAAATAGAACGTTTTGCATCGCTCAATCGCCCTATTGAGATAATGATAGACGATACTACTCGTCAATATATCTATTACGGCAACTCGTCTACTCTTACCTTCCTCTCCTATTTCCCATATGTGCAATTAGCCCTTATGTCGGTATTCCTTGTGTTTCTGATATGGGCATTGTCGGCAGATAAACGAAATGAACAAAATAGAGTGTGGATAGGTCTTACCAAAGAGACAGCTCACCAGTTGGGAACGCCTATATCGTCGCTTATGGCGTGGAACGAAGTGCTTCGTTGCCGCTATACCGATGACACAACATTCGACGAAATTGACAAGGATATTAGCCGACTGCAAGTAATAACCGAGCGTTTTTCAAAAATAGGCTCTATCCCCGACCTTACACTAGTCGATGTTGTAGAAACTACACGCAGAAATATGGAGTATATGCAGCATCGCACCTCAAAAAAGATAGAGTATTCGTTTGAGTCGTCGTGTGAGCGCACAATGTCTATGGTAAGTGCGCCTCTCTATTCGTGGGTTATAGAAAACTTGTGTAAAAATGCGGTCGACTCAATGAATGGCGAAGGAACTATCGATTTCGAGTTGAAAAACGAAGACAATCGGATAATCATAGAAATAACTGACTCGGGCAAAGGAATCGAACGACGCAACTATAAAAAAGTATTTTCGCCTGGTTTTACCACTAAGCAACGCGGTTGGGGACTTGGCTTGTCCTTTGCAAAACGAATAGTAGAGGTGTACCACTATGGACGCATATTTGTAAAAAGTTCCGACCTTGGACTTGGCACAACCTTTCGTATCGAACTGCCAATTGCAGCTGCCGAGTGATGCCGAGCGAGAGCCGCTTTGCCCAATCTTTTGAAAAAGTTGGGTGAATGTTTCGTAGTATCAATAAAAAATAGTATCTTTGCACCGCTTTTTGTACCGACTATGGATGAAGTAAAACAATCACAGTATCAGTTAGATTTGCTAAGTATGCCTATGGGTGTTAAGCAGTATCACTTCTGCTTAGACTATGCGTTTTTTGCATTAGTGGAGTCGGATGAGATAACCAAAGGCAATATTTCGGCTGATATCGAGGTTAAAAAGAGTATTGCCAACGTAGAAATATCTATCGTTATGGAGGGAGAAGTAGAGGGTACATGCGACCGTTGCCTTGCTCCACTTATGTTGGATGTTGATGTAGATGAGACTATTTATGTGAAGTTAGGTGAGCGGTATTGTGATGAGGGCGATGACACTATAACTATTTCGGAAGAAGATGGCGTCTATGACATTGCGTGGCTATTGTATGAATATATAGTATTATCACTGCCAGCAGTGAAAATTCACGAAGATGGCGAATGCGACGAAGAAATGGTTGAGCGCATCGAAGCACTTCAGCCGGGGCATCAAGAAACTGTAAAAGACGAAGAAAACGATGAGGTAGACCCTCGATGGGCTGCCTTGAAAAATATATTAAACAATTAAAACATATAACCTTTATTAAAAATGGCACATCCTAAAAGAAGACAATCGAAAACTCGTACTGCCAATCGTCGTTCGCACGACCATGCAGTAGCACCTACTCTTGCTGTTTGCTCAAACTGCGGAGCAATGCACATCTACCACACAGTGTGTCCTGAATGTGGTTACTATCGTGGCAAATTGGCTATCGAAAAATAGTCGTCGCCTTAGTGCAACGTTGCATCACACCTACCCCCTATCGTGGCGGGCATTGGCATACTCAGATAAATGGGAGACATTCTATTTAGTAGCTCAAACACTTAATTATTCCTCTTTTGAATAAGTACATTTAGAGTAGCTGATGGCAAAGATAAACCAAGGCTGTCTGATAATTGTGAATTATCTGACGGTCTTGTTTGCTTAATATATATACATACACGCAATATTTCTTTTCTGATGTTTTACTACCTATTTCACTATCTCGATGTTCATTTCGACTTCCCCGGAGCCGGTATGTTCGAGTATATTTCAGTCCGTTCGGTATTGGCTTTTATTACAGCCCTCGTATTTTCTACCTTGGTGGGTAAAAAAATTATCCACGCACTACAACGACATCAAGTGGGTGAAACTATACGAGACCTCGATTTAGAGGGACAGATGAGTAAAAAAGGTACTCCAACTATGGGTGGTATCATCATACTACTATCTATCTTGGTTGGTGCTATATGTTTTGGCAAGATAGGCAACGTGTATATGATATTGATGATTATCACCACGGTGTGGCTTGGTTCGCTTGGTTTTGCCGACGATTACATAAAAGTATTTCGTAAAAACAAAGAAGGACTGCACGGAAAATTTAAAATAATAGGTCAGGTTGGTATTGGTCTTATTGTGGGTCTTACTCTTTACATTAGTCCCGATGCCGTAATTTACGAGAATATAGACAAACATCCAGTCTCTGACACTCAAGCCGATGTTGAGGTGGTGGAGTATAGCGACCACGCTGAAAAGTCAACCACTACTACTATTCCATTTTTCAAAAACAATAACTTAGACTATGCCGATGCCTTTCGTTGGGCTGGCGATTATGCGCAACCACTTGGTTGGCTACTCTTTGTGTTGGTAACGATATTTGTGGTAACGGCAGTCTCCAATGGAGCAAATCTAACAGACGGACTTGATGGTCTTGCCACAGGCTCATCGGCTATTCAGGGTGTGGCATTGGGTATATTGGCATATGTGTCGAGTAATGTTCGTTTAGCAAGTTACCTCAATATTATGTTTATACCTGGGGCAGGCGAACTCGTAGTCTTTGCAGCAGCTTTTATTGGCGCTTGCATTGGTTTCTTGTGGTTTAATTCATATCCTGCACAAGTGTTTATGGGCGATACCGGTAGCCTTGCATTGGGCGGCATAATAGCTGTATTTGCTATTGCTATTCATAAAGAACTGCTCATTCCTATCATTAGCGGTGTATTTTTGGTAGAGAGCCTTTCGGTTATTATACAAACATTTTATTTCAAATATACCAAACGCAAGACTGGGGTAGGACGACGTGTCTTTAAGATGGCACCCTTGCATCACCACTATCAAAAACCAGGCAATGGCACTATCGATGCCATACTGCAACGCCCATTCCAACCTATCCCCGAATCGAAAATAACCATTCGCTTTTGGATAATAGGCATAATACTCGCAGCCCTCACTATCATTACTCTTAAAATCAGATAATAAGTAAATAATTACGCCATTATCAAAAGGTGACAGAAATGTCATTTTTTGATAATGGTTTCTTTTTTGTATAAGATTATGGGAAAAACCGATGCTATTCGCTCTCTGTTTAACAATATAGCTCCAAGTTACGACCGCCTGAACCATTTGCTTTCGCTTAATGTTGACAAAATATGGCGGCGTAAAGGTGTTAAAGAGATTGTTGTAGCCAACACTGCACAGCAGATATTAGATGTAGCATGTGGTACTGGCGACTTTGCTATTGCTATAGCATTGAAAGCTAACCCACAAACTAAGGTAGTGGGTATAGACATTTCGGATGGAATGCTAGATGTTTGCAAAAAGAAGGTGACAGAGATTAATGCTAAAAGAGCATCAAAAGGGGAATGTAAAAATCATACCCTTAATATCACCACTCAAATAGAGAACTCCGAGGATATGAGTTTCCCCTCAGATACTTTCGATAGAGTTTCGGTAGCTTTTGGTATAAGAAATTTCGATGATAGAGCCTCTGGGTTGCGTGAGATGTTGCGAGTGCTACGGCATGGTGGACGTCTTGTAATATTGGAACTCTCTATTCCATCAAATAGTTTTGTGGCAGCACTCTACAAACTCTATTTTTTCAAGATTTTGCCTTGTGTCGGTGGTTGGATTTCGTGCGACAGAGCCGCCTACGAATACTTGCCTCGCTCGGTAGCCAACTTCCCTCGTCCCGAAGTGTTTGCACAACTTATGACCGATTGTGGCTTTACGCAAGTCTCCCACCGCTCACTCTCATTCGGACTTTGCCAAATGTATATAGGTGTCAAGTGATGACACCTATTTTTCGTTCGTATAAAACGAACGTATTCTAACTAGAGAAAGTTTACAATGTACACTAATAGTAGGAAGTATACAGTCTGAGACAATGGAGTTCATAGTGATGTTTAATCTGAAGATGGTATTAGAACGTGCAAACTTTCTTAAGAATGACTGTAGGGTTGATGCCATGGAAGTGAGAATAGGCAAAGAACATTTAAGAAGTCATCTTATCCAATGCGAAGCCATACGTTACTTAAAAGCGAGATGTCGTAATAAGGGCAGAATAGTAATTATCGAGATGTCGCGTATGAAAATGTTTCTATGGCAGATAATCTATCGAGATTAACTGATAATGAAAATGAAAGTAGGAAAAAAACTTTCATTTTCTTCCTACTTGATTATTATTTCATTTTTTTTCTAAATCAATTTAGAACTTAGAAGTTCCACAAATCTTCTTCGAGATTGAGAATTTCGCTTTCGATACGATCTTGTTCTTGTTTGATTTCGACAGGGTCTGTAGACTTATCATCTATATCACGACTAACCATATCGTAGTCTTTGATAATGTAGCTGTAGAATTTGCGAGCAATAAAGAAGTCATCGAAGTTGAATAGTGGGGCAGTGTTACGTCCCGACATTTTTACGTATTCCTCTTGTAAGAATGGTCTTACACTTTCGTAAGGAAACCAAAACCATGTTCCAGAGTGAATTTCTTCGTCTTGTCCATATTTCTCATCGTAGATAGGCGCAATAGCTATTATTTTGCTCTCTACTGTCGAAGTAGTTTTGTTCATATACCAAAGCTCTTGAATGTAGTATTTGATAATACCAGGAGTAATCCAGTTAATTTTATCATATACCGATTCGCGATATGGCATTGAACCAAGGCTCAATATACCAAAGCTATCTGGATTTACTACGTTTTCTGGAGTGAACAGAGGTACAAAGGTGGCAAACTCGTTGGTCTGTGACTTATATCCTTTCAGTTTTCCTGTTAAGAAATTCTGAAAAATAATAGAGAAGAGATTTTTTTGTGTATTAGCACCTATGTCTTCGTATGGATAGTATAGTGGACGATTGCGTTGTTCACGAAGGTCTATTACACGAAGTACAGTTTTGCGCCATACTACATCATCGATAGTAGGATTAACAGTGATGAGTTTGGCTTGTACTTCATCAGGTGTAGATATTACTCGTGTAAAACTACCATTGGCATCAAATAGCAACTCGGTACTGTCTAATACGTTGCGTTGAGCGTACGACATTGTACAAAATAATATTGCTACAACTAATAAAATTGACTTCTTACTCTTCATAATGTGAATTTGGTTTTTTATGGCAACGTAATTGGTGGGAAGGCTAAGAAACCTTTCTTAGCTCCAGTATATTCTACCTTTTCAATCAAGACTTTTGTGCCTGGTTTGAGGTTGGTCAAACGGCGTTTCTGGTCTGCTGAAAACTGATTTCCATCTGATGTAGATGAGTTAAAACCACCTTTACCATCGGAGATTGATAATACGAAACTCTTAATAGAGAAGTTTGCATTAAGCATACCATCTTCGTATTCTGCTACCATAACACCATTTACTATGTCTTGGCGTTTTACTTTCTCCTTTCCGGGTTGCCAAAGTTCGTTGTTGATTTTCAAGAATGCAGTAGGGCTTGGTAGGTTACGTACACGGAATACACTTTTACCCATAGACTGTACTTTACCTTCGACTTCTGCCGATACGTTTATCGATATAGTCTGTGCTGCAGATGGCTTACAGATGTAATAGTTACCATTCTTAGTCATTGTAGCTCCATCGGCAGAAACTCTTAGTTTGTCAGATGCTACTCCTGGTACCGATATTTCCATCTTGTTGTCGTATCCGCGATACACTACATTCATATCGGTGTTAGCGATAGTTGCTGTTGGTGCTCCTACAGAATACTCGTCTTGGAATGGATATACTTGTTTCTCGCCATATTGGTCGGTAATTTCAAGACGACCACGGATTGGGAATGTACCTATTGAGTTACAACGTAAGTTTATAAAGCTTGTATCAAGTTGGTTATCGCCTAAGTAGTAAACTGGTGCTTTGGTTGTATCCACAGCCATAAGTGCAATTTCTGCTTGGTAAGTTCCGCCTTGGATTACATTCTTCGATGTTGGTATTAAGCGAGCCATAATTTTATTGACACGGAAATCGCCAGCATCTTGTTTCTGCTTGAAGTGTTGAATAAGATTACCTTCGGTAGTACGAACATCGCTCTGCCATTTCGAGATCATTGTAACAACTGCTACGGCTGGCATCATTTCGCAATTAGATTGTAGCCATGATATGTTGTCGCCTTTCTCGTTCTGGCGGTCGCTTGTGTCGAACATTATCTCTAATATCTCTGTCTTTTTAGGATCGTTTTCGTACATCTCTTCTGCAAACTGACGATAATGTATCATCGCATTTTTGAGTTTTGTACCATTTTCCTCTCCTCGGTTAAGTCCGAAATATTGAGCTGCTACGTCAAGTTGGTCCTTTTTGTTAATTACAAGTCCTTCGGGGTCTGCGCCACTACCATCGGCAAGATTTATTATGCCTTGTTTGCACTCTTGTAGAAAGTTGTAAAATTCATCAGACTCTTTCTTTACTCGATTCGATTTCTCAAGCCATTCGCCAACTTTCTGTGGGTTTTGTTCATAGAGATAGTTCATATCTGCATATAAACCCTCGTTACGGTTGTCGGCATTCTTAATTGTATTGAGCAGACTTTTGTCTACCATTGAAAATCCATTAAGGATATCTGCTGATACATTCAGTGCGAGCATAGCGGTCAACACCAAATACATCATACCTATCATTTTTTGTCTCGGGGTCTCCGGACAGTTCGTTGCTCCACCCATTTCTGATTTTTTTAATGTTTAAACAATAATACTTTCATTGATTTGGTTATGCTCCTATCGTTAAGCTTTGATAGCGTTGAGCATATTGCCGTATACATTGTTAAGGTCAGAAACGTTTTTAGCAAGTTGATCGGTCATTTGTTTATATGATTCCATATTTTTGGCAGAGCTACTTACGGCTTGCTGGAGTTTCTCAAAGTCGGCAGATACTGCATTGATTTTGGCACTCTGGTTTTCGATAGCTGCACCTTGATTTTGGATACCTTTGAGTTGTAGCTCGTATGCTGTGTTGATTGAGCCTAAGTTTTTGCTTAGTTCGCCAGCACGTTCTGCAAATGTTTTAGTATTGTTCTGTGCCTCACCCATATTGGTAGCAATACCACTATATGAAGTTAAAAGACTATCTGATGCTTCGTCAAGTTTTTGCTGTTTAGTAGCAAATTGTGCTGCTGCTTCCGATGCTTTAGAAAGATTGCTTGCGTATGAGTCGGTAAGTCCAGCTACACGGCTAATGCCTGCCAATTGCGATGCTGTTTCGCTCATATTTTTAATGCTTTCGGTAATGCGTTTTGCATCTTCATCGGACAATTTTTCCATACCAGGGATACCAGCTACTGCTGCACCTCCACTTACATAATTGCCTCCAGCTACTGAAGCTGCATTGCCGCCACCCATCATGACACCACCGCCCATTCCGCCGATTGTTCCGCTATAGTTGAGTGGATCTGGTTCTTTGGCAGTAAGTGCAGGAAATACGTGATCCCAATGATAGTCTACGTGTGGTTTATCTAATACACCTATCAAGAAGAGGAATGCCTCTGTACACATACCTGCGGTTAGAACGAAACTTGCGCCTGGCCAGTGCATAATCTTAAACAACGCTCCGATGATAACGACTGATGCTCCTATGGAGTATACGGCTCCTACCATTCGTTTTCCTGCAGGTGACGTGTACCAAGCCATAAATCCACCTTTCTTTGCTTCGTTAGCTTTAGCGCTTTTGTCTTTTGCCATAATGTTTTTCTGATTTCAGATTTTTGTAGATAATTATATTATTTGTTTTATTTCAAAGTGTTTTGTCGGCTGATAGCTATATTAGTCGGCGATGTGTGAGCGGATGCAACGGAAACCGATAGAAGGACGGCAGTTTTCTTGATATTCGAAGTCGCGCATACCGCACTGGAGATATGCTCCAACATCTTTCCATGAGCCACCTTTGATAACTTTGCGGTGCATTACTTTTGGATCTTTTGAGCGAGCAATAAATTCAAAACTTGGATTAAAGTCGTGAGTATATTCGCCACTTATCTCGTTGTAAGCATCACGTGTCCATTCTGCCACGTTTCCTGCCATATCGTATAGTCCAAAGTCGTTAGGGTCGAAAGAACCTACGTGTGCTGGTATAAGGTAGCCATCTTCTGTGTAATTACCACGCATAGGTTTGAAGTTTGCCATAAAGCATCCTTTATAGTCGCGTACGTATGGTCCACCCCAAGGATATTGTGCATTGTGGCGACCTCCGCGTGCTGCATATTCCCATTCGCCTTCTGTTGGCAAGCGGAACTCTTGTGCGCGTGGCATACGAGCGTTGTTCTTATAATATTCGGTACGCCAGTTGCAGAATGCTACAGCTTGTTCCCATGTAATACCTACAACTGGGAAGTATGCGTAACTTGGGTGTGCAAAGTAGTTCATCATAGCTGGTTCGTTGTAGCTATAGGTGTACTCTGTTAACCAACACATAGTGTCTGGGTAGATGTTTATAATCTTCTTAGAGATGAGGTCTGCACGATTGCGAAGTGGTTTGGTTATAACGGTGTCTATAATCTTACCATTGCGATAGAACGAACTGTCAATTGTTACCGAGGCATAGTCTTCGTATGATGCAGTTTTTGGATTAAACGAGTTACCTGGTTTGCGAGCTTGGTCGGTAGCTATCCATTTGTAGGCATAATTCATAATGTGTGAGTTAAGCTGCTTGCCATCGAGTTTGTTGCTCGATTGGAAGAATACTTTATTCACTGCCAAGTAGGTAGCGTTGTCTTCTTCATCGCCATCGTATGTCCATTTAGCATTCCATGGAATTTTCACTCTCCAGTTAAGGATAGTATCGGGGTCGGCTGCCTCGTTATATGGGTCGTATTTTACACGGAAATAGCGTGCATCTTCTGCCTCTGTACCTAATTCTACTTCCATTCGAGCTAATTCAGTACGAGCTATAGAGTCACGAACCCATGTAACAAACTGACGATACTCACCATTGGTGATTTCGGTTATGTCTATCCAAAACGCATCGATAGAAACAGTGCGTTGTGCAGGCTGAATAGCCCATGTCACTGACTGATCGTTTGGACCAAGAGTAAATGATCCTCGTGGTATATGTACCATACCATAAGGGGTAGCCTCTGGACTTGTAGGTTCGTATATACCAACCAACTGTCCTTTTGGCTTTGAGCAAGCTGAAAACAATATCATTGCAGCTGCTAATGTAAAGAAAATGGCTTTTCGCATATCGGTTGAATTCTTGTACTTATTGCTAAGTGAGGTGATTATTATAGAAATCTAATACTTTTTTGTTTGCTATCTTGATGTCCCGAGTAGATATTAAATTCGTATGATATAAATATCTCGTGTGACCCGTGTGTTGCTCTTATCATTTGAGAGGCAGGTATATCGTAGTTATATCCGATTTTCAGCCCAGTGATAATTTCAGCCCCCAATATTATTGATACTGCGTCTTGCACACTGTATGCTATTCCGCCCCAAAAGCGGTCGTTATAGTCGAGCAGTGCGCTTATTTGCAGCTGCCAAGTGGTAAAGTCGCTATGTATTGCCATTGAGGGCTTTATAGTGTACTTTTCGTTGTTTAGTTGCCAATTGTAACCGCCCATAACAGATAGTGTCTGCCTTATGCGGTAGTGGTATTTGTCGCCTAATCGTACATTTGCTCCTGGTATATGGAGTAGTCCAATGCCTGCGTACCAACTTTTGGCTGTAAACGCTATGCCTGCTCCCATATCAAATCCAACACCCGATTGTGTACCAATTGGTATTGCAGGGTCGGAATTTGCAGGTGTGTGGTAGTCCGATTCTACCATATGTATGCTATCTCCATAGCATATTAGGTTTACCATTCCAATGTTAAGCCCTACACTTAACGTGCCTACGTCCTTAAATTTATGTCGGTAAGCATACTGAATATTGAATTGCTGATTGGCAAAAATGCCATAAATGTCACTTATAAATTCAATACCAGCTGCGTGGCTTGTTTTACGTATATCAAAAGGTACTGCAGCGGTGAGTAGTGTGGTTTTGGGCGCATTTTTTATACCTATCCAGTCTAATCTCTGACCCACCTGCACTTTCATCATATCTAATTCGCATATTGCTGCTGGGTTGTAATATTGCTTTGTGTGCATATATTGGCTAAAAAGCCCATCGAATTGCGCATTTGCAACATCTATAGCGGCAAATATTAGCACCAATATAAGTGCTGCTTTTGTTAGTCGCATTTAACTTTTGACTTCAGTTCTTTTGATTAATTTCTTTATTTGATAACGAATTGGGTGGCTGTTTTATTGTGTTTACTTTAGTTTAATGCGATATTTAGTACTCTTCCTCGTTGAAGAAAAAGTCTTCTTTACTTGGGTAATCAGGCCAAATATCTTCAATACTTTCGTATATTTCGTCTTCGTCTTCAATACCTTGAAGATTTTCGATTACTTCAAGAGGTGCGCCAGAACGCATTGCGTAGTCAATCAACTCCTCTTTAGTTGCTGGCCATGGAGCATCTTCTAATTTCGATGCAAGCTCAAGAGTCCAATACATAAGTTAATTTTTGCTTTAAGGTTTGATTTGAAGTGGTTTTACAGTCTTTTTGTTCTATACAAATCTATGGCTGCTTTCAATTTGCAAAAATAGTACTTTTTTTGAATATGGAGTTACTTTTTCCACAAAAAATCTTCCGTCTCACCTATTTTTGTGTGATGACGCGCCAAAACGAACAAGAAGTCGGATAGTCGATTGATGTATTTTAGTATGTTGTCATCAATACTAACTGTCTGATTTACTGTTATTATTTCTCTTTCGGCTCGTCGCGATATGGCTCTGCAAATGTGACAGATTGCAGACATCTCATCGCTGCCATAAATCACAAAATTGGTCAGTTTTGGCAGATTTTTTTCTATTTCATCGATGTTTTTCTCCAAAAACTCTATTTCTTTGGTCTCTATTTCTGTTGAAAAAGGTAAATTTGTACTGCTTTTGTCTGTAGCAAGGATAGCTCCAACTGTAAAAAGTGTGTTCTGTATGTGGAGTATAATTTCGTTAATTTCGTTCTGTTTCGATTTGGCTCTAAGTAGTCCCAAAAAGGAGTTTAACTCGTCAATAGTACCATACGCATTTAGGCGAGCTTCGTTTTTCATTACACGCTGCCCGCCTACTAATGATGTAGTTCCGTAGTCTCCTGTTTTGGTGTATATTTTCATAATTATCAGAGTTTTATTGTATTGTCAGTAATCTAATATATTATTAGTACTTTAATATATAGTGTTGTTTTGGAATCTCGTTGTTGAAAATGGCTATTCCCATTTTTAACAGGTCAATGGTTAGTGATACGTCCGTGTCATTGATAATCTCTGTCCAAGCACGTTCTATGTTTTCGTTTAGATGCGGGCGGTCAACTATTACTATGCTCTGTTGCCGTACTTTAGTTTTTGCTTGTCGGTAGCAATTTATAGTTTGTGCGTATTGGTGGTTAATATTGATATAAATAAGGTCTAAATAGTCGAATTGTGATACAACTTTAGATATTTGACTCTCTATTGTATCGCAGATTATGGTTATATTTGTTAACTCGCACTGCTCGAAATTGTTTTTGGCTATTGTTGCCTTGCCATGTTGCTCTTCTATGGTTATAACCTTCGATTGGCTGTTGGGTGTGGCAAGATAAATGGTATCAAGACCGATATTTGTGCCAAACTCTACTATGTTCGTAGCTTTATTGTGTATTGCCAAGCGGTGTATTAGTTTGGCATATTTAGCTGGTGTGCTATATACGTTGGGATATTGTGTGCGTATATGTTCGGCAATATCGTATGTATAGTAGCGGTTCTGTTCTAATATAACATCGTTTATTAATGCGAACACGTATGGCGAGTGTACCCCATCTCCATTTCTATGTTTTGCTTTGAGATGATATATAACGTATGCCTTTATTTGAAACCAAGTGACCACAAGCGCTATTTTTTTATAGTGCAAAGGTACGAAAAAAAACAGAATAATTCGCTAATATGTTCAAAAAAGGCAGGTTTGTGTATTTCAGAAAAAAAGTGTAACTTTGCCGTGCTGATAATAATTAATAATAACATACATATATTTTATGGCTACTACTGCTGATTTTAAGAATGGTATGTGTCTTGATATTGATGGACAATACTTTTTCATAGTTGAATTTTTGCATGTAAAACCAGGTAAAGGTCCTGCTTTTGTTCGTACAAAACTTAAAAATGTTACTACTGGTCGAATTTTGGATAAAACTTGGAACTCTGGTGTTAAAGTAACAGAGGTTCGTATTGAGCGCCGTCCTTATCAATTTCTTTATAAAGATGATATGGGTTGCAACTTAATGAATACCGAAACTTTCGAGCAAGTAGCTGTTAATCCTGAACTTATAAATGGTGTTAAGTTTATGAAAGAGGGCGATATGCTTGAAGTTGTGGTTCACGCAGAGAGCGAAACTATTCTCTATGCCGATATGCCTACTCATGTGGTAATGGAAATTACCTATACCGAGCCAGGACTAAAAGGCGATACCGCTACCAACACTCTAAAACCTGCAACTTTGGAAAATGGTGCAGAAATTCGTGTCCCTCTTTTCGCTAATGCTGGCGACAAAATTAAAATCGACACTCGCGATGGTTCTTACGTGGAACGCGTGCGTGAGTAATATTGTATTTCTGAAAATAAAAAAAAGGGTAAATACCAATTTAGGTGCTTACCCTTTTTTATTTTTAGTGGTGATGATGACCTCCTCCTGATATTATCATATAGATGCCTATTACGATAAAGGCTATGGCTACTATCCATTTTAGCACTTTGCCTATAACTTTTATTTTGTCGTAATAGTGTCCTATACTATTTAGGCTAAAAGCTAAGATGTACGATATTATAATGACAGGTATAGCTGTTGTAAAGGCAAAAATAAATGGTAGTATGTAACCCATCGATGATGACGAGCAAATAGGAACCATCATACCAAAGAATAGAACAGTATTTGTAGGGCAGAATGCAAAAGTAAGCACTGCGCCTAGCAGAAATGCACCGATACTACCTTTGAAATGTTCTTGTTGTACGTTTCGGGTTATATTTATATTGAGCCAAGGTATATATTCCGACACGCAGAGTAGCGCACCCATCGCAATCATAAATATAGCTATTATCGTATTGCCATGATGTTCTATAAACTCTTCTATCGGCTCAACGCTTTTGCCTACTTGTAGTAGCGAAATCATTACGCACCCTAATAATCCGTATGTCAAAGTACGCCCTAATGTGTAGAACAAACCTTGCGTTAAAGCTTTTCGTTTATCGGAAACTTCTCGCCCGATATAGCCAATAGCGGCTATGTTGGTGAGCATTAGACAGGGATCGAGCGAAAACACAATGGCAAGTATTATCACCATAATAAGTGGCGATGATACACTTTGTGCATAAGATAGTAATGAGTCGGTGTAGTCCATTTTTTTGAAATTAATTGTGTATTAGAGTAATTTATATAACCTCCCTTTAGACTATTTTACCCATTTTCAATTTCAAAATAATTTCTTTTGCTTTGTCTACAGAGTAATGTACACCACTGCTTATGGTTGTACCATCTATTCTGACTGTAGGCATCTGTACTACTCCCATTCGTAGTATCTCTACTACATTTTCTATGTGAACTACTGTGATATTTATGTCAATCTCTATAGCGGCTTGTGCAAAAGCGTGATAAGTGGTGTGACACGAAGCACAACAATTGCCTATTACTTCTATTCTCATTTCGGTGATTTATGTTTTGTAGTTTGTGTTTTATAGATTGCGAAATTAATAATTTTTTACGATATACGAAAATGGTTGAAGAAATTTTTATCGATTTGTCGGGAAAAATTTGTAACTTTGTAGCATCAATCAATGCAAACATATCTATTATCATGAAAGACAACTATTGTATAATAATGGCAGGTGGCGTAGGTAGCCGCTTTTGGCCATATAGTACCAACCGTCGTCCTAAACAATTTCTCGATTTTTTAGGTACTGGTCGCTCGCTTTTGCAGATGACTTTCAACAGATTGGACGGCATAGTACCCGACGAAAACATACTCATTGTTACTAACCAAATTTATAAGGATACTATTCTCAAACAGCTGCCACGCCTTACGCCTTCGCAGGTGCTTTTAGAGCCTATGCGCCGCAATACTGCACCCTGCATAGCCTATGCAGTATATCGCATACGCAAACAAAACCAAAAGGCAAATATTGTTGTCTTGCCTTCCGACCATTTGATTGCCGATGAGCAGGAGTTCCGTAGTTGCGTTATCGAAGGTCTTAATTTTGTTGCCAATCATGATGCTATACTCACTCTTGGAATGAAAGTAACTCGTCCCGAAACTGGTTATGGATATATACAAATGGGCGATGACAAAGGCGAAATACGAACAGTGAAGACTTTCACCGAAAAACCTAATTTAGAGATGGCACAGCTGTTTCTCTCTACTGGCGAATTTTGTTGGAACTCGGGTATGTTTCTATGGCGTGCCGATGTTATAAATCAAGAGATGCACCAATTGTTGCCCGATGTGGCAGAATTATTCGATTCGATAGAACCTCTTATTGGTACTAATGACGAGCAAGAGGCTATCGACCGCATATATCCCGAATGCCCAAATATTTCTATTGACTATGGCGTGATGGAAAAGACAAAACGTGTATATGTTATGCTTGCCGATTTCGGTTGGTCCGACCTTGGCACGTGGTCATCGCTCTACGACATATCGTCAAAGGACGATAAAGGCAATGCAGCCGTACATTGTCGCTCGCAATTTTACGATGCCCACAATAATATAGTGGCTCTCGCCTCGGACGAACTGGCTGTTATCGATGGTCTTGATGGCTTTCTTATTGCTCGTGACCATGGTGTGCTACTCATCTGTCCTAAAGACCAAGAGGCTAAAATACGCCAATACGTTGACGATGTAGAAACTCGTTTTGGAAAAGAGTTGGTATAAACCAACCACAAAATAACTTTACACTAACAATGTGTCTTCATTCAGAATACCTCATATAGACTACAATTAATACCTGCCAATACTATGCAATTTATGTTTTTCAACAATCGCCGTCCTCGACCATATTTTCATAGAAACATATACTATGATCCAGCTAAGGAGGCTCATGACGAGCGTCAAGTGCGAGTAAACAAAGAGTTAGGACTCGAACCAGAGGACGGCAAATTTGTCTCCTCAATCAAACGAGGCTCATTCCGCCGCGATCGCGACAAATTGGATGTGGCAGAAACACGCGATATGCAGTCGGAACGACGCAAGTCGAATATCCGCTTGGCTATAATATGTGCTATTATGTTGGCTATTGCAGCATTCCTCTATTTCACTTCTTCCGATTTTAGACTATTGTAACCCCATATTTGCCGATGGATATAGTACATTTACTGCCCGACTCTGTAGCCAACCAGATTGCCGCAGGTGAGGTCATTCAACGCCCTGCTTCAGTGGTAAAGGAACTTGTCGAAAATTCTATAGATGCCGCAGCCTCAACTATTACAATTGTAGTTAAGGGAGCAGGACGACAACTTGTGCAAGTTATAGACAATGGTAAGGGTATGTCGTCTACCGATGCACGCTTGTCTTTTGAGCGTCATGCCACCAGTAAAATTGCTGCTGCTAACGATCTATTTTCGCTATCTACTATGGGTTTCCGAGGCGAGGCACTTGCCTCGATTGCTGCAGTGGCTCAAGTTGAGTTGCGCACTCGTACCGAAGCAGATGAAATGGGTACATTCATCGAAATTGCAGGTTCTACAGTCGAACGTCAAGAGCTTATACAATGTCAGATAGGTACTACTTTCTCTATAAAAAATTTATTTTTCAATGTTCCTGCTCGTCGTAAATTTCTTAAAAGCGATGAAACCGAATTGCGTAATATAATTCAAGAGTTGCAACGCATAGTTCTTGCACACCCCGATGTGGCTTTTCGTTTTTATAATGGCGATGACCTTGTTCACGACCTCTACGAGGAAACTTTCAAACAGCGCATAGTGGCTCTTTTCGATAAGAAAAATCGTAATATAGCACGTCAACTTCTTAATGTTGATGCTGACACTTCGCTCGTTAAGATACACGGCTTTGTTGGTACACCACAAAGTGCAGGACGCAATACTCCTCAATTCTTTTTCGTTAATGGACGTTATATGTATCACCCCTATTTCCGTAGGGCTGTAGCTCAGGCATACGAACGTATGATTGCTCCCGATGATACACCACTTTTCTTTCTCAATCTCACAGTCGTCCCCTCGACAATCGATGTCAACATACACCCCACTAAAACCGAGATTAAGTTTGAAAACGAACGAGAAATATGGAGTATTATCTCCATTGCAGTGCGTGAAGCTTTGGGTAAATTCAACATTACCCCATCAATCGATTTCAACACCGAGGGGCAAGTCGATTTCCCATCGGTTGTAGGCTCTACTCCTGCAGCAATCACTATGCCTGATGTTCCATTCGACCCCAATTACAATCCTTTCCGCACATCACAACCCTCACATACGTCTTCTGCATCGTCATATAATTCAAAGTCGCATCACACCGACATATCCAAAATACGCAATTGGCAACAGCTTTTCGATGGAGCTTGTCAGCAGCGAATGTCTATGCCGTCAGACGAGAGTAGTATTGACGAAAATGTTATAGCGTCCCAGGCGCAAGAAGGAGCATTGTTTAATGCACAATCCGAGAGTTTGTTACATCGAGGCAAGTACATCTGTCTCTCAATGAAATCGGGCTTAGTGGTGATAGATGTCGTTCGAGCATCGTGGCGCATCTATTATGACGATTTAATGCGAATGATAGACGTTAACCGAGGAGTGTCGCAAAAGTTGTTATTTCCCGAAATTATACAACTCTCTGCCGATGACCGCTGTCTGTTTACCGAAATTGAGTTTGATATGCGAGCAGTAGGGTTCGATTTTTCTGAAGCTGGACCCACAATGCTCAATATTGAGGGCATACCAGCCATATTGCCCGATGATGTTGAGTTAAGCGGCATTATTGACCTCTTGCTGCACAATATTAAAGATGGTGGACCTGATGTTACACGTACAATACGACAAATTATAGCACGCACCATATCGCATAGTGCAGCACAAAAACGCACAACCACCGCAATGTCGCCCGATGGGCGCACCCAACTCGTAGGACGCCTTTTCTCATCCACCAACCCCAACTTCACCCCCGAAGGACAACCCATCATCACCACCCTCACCGACGATGACCTATTGTCAAGGTTTTGAAATTGGTGAGATTGTTGGCAAATAGACATCGAATTACTCATAACTCTTATTTCCGCATAAAATTATGCGTCTAAATTAAATTGTTATTTGTAACTTAAGCCGCACA
>X285_Short_beaked_Echidna__coassemble_370_pt1 | contig 76766 bp, 62 predicted proteins | sample X285_Short_beaked_Echidna__metabat2_high_PE_005 | metagenome-assembled genome bin X285_Short_beaked_Echidna
CATTATGACTGAGCTTTTTTTTACACACAAGGACGGCTATTTTCGGATGCTTACAAATAATCGGCAAGCAATTCAGCAGGAGGTAGAATTTCCTCATCTTCTTTTGGAAACTTGCAAAGGTCGAAATTACAATCGGAAGAGAGGAGTTCCTTAGTCGTAAAATTGCGTGATTTCTCGTTATCTTCTTCTAAGATTATTTCCTTGCGGTTGTTCCACCACTCTTTGCTTTTCGGTTCAGTCGAAGATTTCTTTTTTTTATGTGTAAGGCGGTTCTACTCCTAATTTTGAGGTTTTCCCTTGGTTACATTTGGAAAATTTAGTCGCGTTTGAAGATGTCTCGGGTGTAGACTTTGTTTATAACGCTATCTAAGTCAGCACTATAACGATTGGCTATTATGGCGTGGCACTGCTCTTTGAATGCATCTAAGTTGTTAACTACCTTTGAGCCAAAGAATGTTGATCCGTCTTCGAGTGTTGGTTCGTAAATGACTATTGTAGCTCCCTTGGCTTTAATACGTTTCATGACGCCTTGTATCGAACTCTGGCGGAAATTGTCCGAATTGGATTTCATTGTCAAACGATATACTCCTATCACTACCTCTTTTTCGCGTGATGCGTCATACGCACCCTCGGTATAATTGTAATAGCCGGCAATTTGAAGTACACGGTCGGCAATAAAATCTTTTCGTGTGCGATTGCTCTCAACGATTGCCGACATCATATTTTGTGGCACATCGGCATAGTTGGCAAGCAGTTGTTTTGTATCTTTGGGCAGACAGTAACCGCCATAACCAAACGATGGATTGTTGTAGTGTGTTCCAATTCGTGGGTCAAGTCCTATGCCCTGTATTATGGCTTGTGCATCAAGACCTTTCATTTCGGCGTATGTGTCTAATTCGTTGAAATAGCTCACACGTAATGCCAAATAGGTATTAGCAAAAAGTTTCACTGCTTCTGCCTCTTTCATTCCCATAAATAGAGTGTCTATATCGGGTTTTATCGCTCCCTGTTGGAGTAGTGCTGCAAACTGGTGTGCATACTCTTCGGCTTGTGGGTTTACTATGGCTCTAATTGCATTGTTCTCCTCTTTAGTAAGTTTGCCGTCAGAGTCGATCATTTTAGGATAGCCAACTATAATGCGTGAGGGGTATAAGTTGTCGTATAGTGCTTTGCTTTCGCGAAGAAATTCGGGCGAGAAGAGTAGGTTAAAGGTCTTACCACTAAGTTCTGGTGTGGTGAGAAATCGAGTGGCATAGCGAAGGTATAACGACTGAGTGTAACCAACCGGTATTGTCGATTTTATTACCATTACAGCATCGGGGTTGACACGGAGTATGATGTCAATAACATCTTCTATATGGTGAGTATCGAAGAAATTACGCTGCGAATCGTAATTGGTAGGCGCAGCAATAACGATAAATTCGGCATCGCGATAAGCCGCTTCGGCATCTAAAGTAGCTTTCAAGTTAAGCTCCTTTTCGGCAAGATATTTCTCTATGTAGTCGTCCTGAATGGGCGATCTGCGATTGTTGATAAGTTCAACCTTTTCGGGTACTACATCAACGGCTGTTACTTGATTATGTTGTGCAAGGAGAGTGGCTATTGACATTCCAACATATCCTGTGCCTGCTACTGCTATTTTCATTGTGTTTGGTATTTTATGTGAGGTAATGTTTGGTATTTATTTTCAATTTTTTGCTTTATTTGTACAACGCACTACACCACGTGGCGGTCAATGGCTTTGGCTACTCGTTTTATTGATTTTATCATTGCTGAGAATGCTTCGGGGGCAAGTTGTTGGCGAGAGTCGCTACGTGCTATTTCGGGATTAGGGTGTGTTTCTATAAGTAGTCCGTCAATGCCCATTGCTGTGGCTGCACGTGCCAAATCGGGTATGCCGTATGCAATGCCCATAGCGTGGCTTGGATCAACTATTATTGGTAGCGAGGTATGCTCTTTGAGCCATGCCACTCCGCAAAGGTCGAGGGTATAGCGTGTATTGTGTTCGAAACTACGAATGCCTCGTTCGCAAAGTATCACATTTTCGTTGCCTCGCGACATAATGAATTCTGCACTCTGTAGATATTCACGTAGTGTGGCTCCATAGTTGCGCTTGAGAAGAATTGGTTTATTGCAGTCGCCACAAGCGGCAAGTAGTGCATAGTCGAACATACTTTTGGTGCCTATTTGTACTATATCGGCATTCTCTATAACTATGTCGACATTAGATGCATCGCGAGCTTCGGTAACTATTGCCATATCATATTTCTTGCGCATCTCGACCATTATTTCAAGTCCTTTTTCGCCTAGACCCTGAAAAGTATAGGGCGATGTTCGAGGCTTGAAACAGCCGGCACGTAGTACGTTTATCCCCTCTGTTTTTAGGTAGTGGCAGCAAGCGTCCATCTGCTCGTACGACTCTACAGCACACGGACCAGCCATAATTATCATATTCCCGCTATCGCCACCTATTGCATTTTTGCCAAGCGTAATAGTGTGTCGTGAGGGCTTATATTGCGATGATGATAGCTGAATGTCATCGTCAAACACCCAGTCTTGTAGTGTATAAGGCGCAAGATAATGGGGTATATTTTTTATTGCCGATGATGTAACAAGTGCAATATATTTCTCTTTGCAGAAAAAACGGGCATCGAAGTCGACGACCGTTTTTTCTATTAACTCCTGTGGAGTGTGTTTGTCTAAATGTAGAATCATTTTTGTTGATTTTACTAACCTCTAAAAAGGGTTAGTATTCTCACTTTTATGCTTATCTTCTACCCATTTTGGAGTAGAAATGTTACTCTTTAGTTTCGTTGTTTTCTTTAGCTTGTTGTTCGTTGAAACGGAACACTTTTACATAGTCTATCACCATATCGCCAGTGCCTGCACTTTTGCCCTCTGGTAGGAACGAGTTGAATACTGGAGCCATTTCGCAAGTTGGCACGAAGTCCGATGTACGGAATACCTCGAAGTTGTTGACATACCATATCAACTCTTTTTCGGTCCACACAAGGGTATAGATGTAGTAATCTTGAAGTTTGAGACCGGTAACACGAGTGGAGGTGTAGTTCTCCTCGAATTTCGATTTCCAATAGATACCTACCTCTACTGCGCCATCTACCAAACGAGCTATGTTGATGTGTGGCATACGGTCGCTGCTTGCAAGCCAGAAAGCGTGGTTTACGTTGCGTGAACCATTTATCTTTATTTTGGCAGTGAATATACCTTTGCAGAAGTTGGCTGCATTGCGGCAGTTAATGACATCGGCGGTGTACTCGTAATCTTTCATGACAAAGCCTTTCTCTTGATGCCATGCCAATGCCTCAATCTTCTCCTGTTTGGTAGATATATGAAGTTCGCCATTAACAACGGCAGTGTTTTTACCGCTTACGTTGGCTTGTTGCTCGTTAGCAAAAGAGTGACGTTTAACCAATTCGGGTTTGGTATAAGCAAAGCCGTACGTCCAATCTTTGGCAGGTAGAGTGTTGTAGTTGAAAGCGTCTTCAAACGAAATGTTGAAACGATTCATTGTCTCTATCGACTCGCTCTTAGTTTTAAGATAGAACTGTATATCTTCGTTTTTATCCAACTCGAAGTAGCGATTTTCGATTTGGCACTCTTTGGTAGTGTTCCAACGGTTATTGTCTGCCCAAAAGAGATTGTTTTTCTTAAACTCGGGGTGCGACACCTTCTCTTTCAACTCCTGGTACTCGCGAATGATATACGAGTTGTGGAAACGAGTGTATATTTTGTAGTCTTTCGATGTCTCGAAATGTTTTAGGCGAGTGAGTTCTTCCGATGCCTTCACCTCTTTGGGTTGTCCTAATTTTACATAGTTAGGGCTGTCCTTAAAGATTAAATATTCAGTCAGTTCCTTACTGTCTAATATTTCATAGTAGCGATGAATGTTGGGGTTGTGGTCAAGCTTGTTAAACTTGGTCATATCCCTATACCATTGGGTATCTTTATACTTACGAGTTTTAAGCGTGCGTTTGTTTTCCTTAAACTCTGACGACTTGACAGTGTTGAAGAGTTCGTTGTACTCGGCAAGTTCTTTCGACTGCGACACTTGCTTGTAACGCTCGTAAATTCTACGACATTTTTCATACTCAGCTTCTACTTTTTCTGTAGAGGCGATTTTGCCAAATATTCGTTTCCAGTATAGATTCATAGATCGGTTTATGTTGTGATAAATACTATGTTTATTCTTTGTTTTTGATTATGTATGTGTGTTTTATAATTTTGCGCTACAATGTTAGCCGCTTTATTCAGCTGCAAGAGTTTGCAGTATCTTTATTAACTGCTCGTTAGTTTCTGCTATGCGAATATCGCAAGCGGTCAAATCTTTTAGTGTATGCTCCGCCTTTAGTCGTTCAACTTGCATTAACCAACCAGCCCAATAGCCGTTAGGGTTGTAGATAATGGTAGACTTTTGCATCTCGCCTACTATGCACGAAGTTAGTACATCGGTCATTTCGTCGAGAGTGCCTATGCCTCCGGGGAGAACGACAAACAAGTCGGCATACTCTTTTAGCATTGCTTTGCGTTCGCTCATATCGCCCACCTGAAATAGTTGGGTTGGATATTTGCTTTGTCTGCCTCGCTCGACAATAGAGTCGGGTATAATGCCCACAATTTCACCATCGGCAGCACTTGCGCCTTTGGCAACGGCATCCATTAGTCCTCCAGTAGCACCGCCATACACAAGAGTATGTCCTTGCTCGGCAAGCCATTTGCCAAGTTGCATGGCATCGTCTTTGTATTCATCGGCAACGGCATCGCACGACGAGCAAAATACACATACATTCATAGCCTAAGTATCTGTTAAATTTCGCCTGCTGCTATTTTGGCGTGCATTGAGGCTGCTGCTTTACGCCCATCGCCCATAGCAAGGATAACGGTTGCGCCACCACGTACTATATCGCCACCTGCAAAGAGTGTTGGTATAGAACTTTGCATTGACTCGTCGCCAACGACTATTGTGCCTTTGCGAGACACTTCAAGTCCTTCGACCGAACGTGGTATCAATGGATTTGGCGATACACCTACACTTACTATAACCTCGTCAACTTCGATAGTTTCTATACCGCCGGGTATTGGTTCCGGTTTTCTACGTCCCGAAGCATCAGGTTCGCCAAGAGCCATTTTTTGCAGAGTCATACTGCACACTCTGCCTTTGTCATCACCTTTATATTCGATAGGGTTGTGTAGGTTAAGAAACTCTACGCCCTCTTCTTTTGCATGTTTTATCTCTTCGCGGCGTGCCGGCATCTCCTCTTCCGAACGACGATAGATAATCATAGCACGTTCTGCGCCAAGACGTTTTGCAGTACGAACAGAGTCCATTGCGGTGTTACCTCCACCTATTACTGCTACTCGTTTGCCTTTGAATACTGGTGTGTCCATCTCGTCACGTGCTGCACCCATAAGGTTAACACGAGTAAGGTATTCGTTGCTTGACATTACCCCTATAAGGTTTTCGCCGGGAATATTCATAAAGTTAGGCAGACCGGCGCCAGATGCCACAAATACAGCACGGAAACCTTCGGCTTTCAATTCATCGATAGTGATAGTTTTGCTAACTATGCAGTCGGTAATAAAATGTACACCTATTTTCTTTAAGTTCTCTATCTCTGTATCTACCACCTCGTTTGGTAAACGATATTCGGGTATACCATATTTAAGTACACCACCTATCTCGTGAAGAGCCTCAAATACTGTTACATCGTAGCCATATTTTGCCATATCACCAGCAAATGACAACCCGCAAGGACCAGAACCTACAACGGCAATCTTTATGCCATTGGCAGGAGCTACAGTAGGTAGAGCTATATTGCCGCTATTGCGCTCGTAGTCCGATGCAAAACGCTCTAAGTAGCCAATTGCCACAGCCTGATGCCCACTTTTTGTGTGGATACATTGGCTTTCGCACTGACGCTCTTGTGGGCATACACGTCCGCATACAGCAGGGAGCGATGATGTTTGCTTGAGAACTTTGGCGGCTTCGAGTACCTCGCCACGTTCAATGTTTTTTATAAAAGTAGGTATGTTAATACTCACTGGGCAACCTGTCATACACGATGGGTTTGGACAGTCCAAACAGCGGTGCGACTCGAGGAGTGCCTGCTCGGCAGTAAGTCCTTGGTTTACCTCTTCTGAGTTTTTATTGCGGTAGTCACCAGCGAGTTCGTTCATCTTTACTCGCTCTATAGCCATTCTCTCTTTTGGCTTCATACTCTGACGCAACTCTTCGCGCCATGCTTCATTTCTTGGTTCCATTTTATATGGTTTTGAAAATGCTTTTTCTTGAAAATGTTTTTTGTTGGCGTTTGTAGATGACTTAAATATTAATTATATCGTTTTAAGCCATACAAATCAAATGCCTCTTAGTTAGGCTTTTTGAGCCAGGTAGCGTTCTTTGGCTGCTGTCTCTTCGGCACGATAAGCACCAAGGCGCATCATCATCTCGTCGAAGTCAACTTTATGTGCATCAAATTCAGGTCCGTCGACACATACAAATTTGGTTACTCCGTCTATCGTTACACGGCAAGCACCACACATGCCTGTGCCGTCTACCATTATGGTGTTGAGCGATGCGACAGTTGGTATATTGTATTTCTTGGTGAGTAGGCTAACAAATTTCATCATTATTGCAGGACCTATAGTCACGCAAATATCCACTTTCTCACGATTTATAATATCTTCGATACCATTGGTTATCAAACCCTTGTTGCCATACGAGCCGTCATCGGTCATTATAACCACTTCGTCGGAATACTCGCGCACTTGCTCTTCGAGAATTATGAGGTCTTTTGTGCGGCCTGCAAGTACCGATATAACACGATTGCCGGCTTGTTTCATAGCTTTGATAATAGGGAGCATAGGAGCTACACCTACACCACCACCAGCGCACACCACTGTGCCAAATTTTTCGATATGAGTGGCTTTGCCAAGTGGCCCTACCACGTCAAGTATCTCGTCGCCTACATTTAGCGAGCATAGTTTGGTGGACGATACACCCATCATCTGTACTACTAAGGTGATAGTGCCACGTTCGATATTAGAGTCTGCTATTGTCAAAGGTATACGTTCGCCATTTTTCTCTACGCGAACTATTACAAAGTGTCCTGCTTTGCGTGAACGTGCTATTAGTGGGGCTTCGATTTCCAACATCAGCACGTTGGCTGAAAAGTGACGCTTGTCAACAATCTTGTTCATTTCTAAATAGTTATCTTTCGTTTCCTATTAATAGGTTAATAATTATGAGTTGTTTGCCGAATGCATACAATTCGCAACAAAGGTACTATTTTTTTTTCATTCAGTAAAGATTATATATAGATATTTCGTTGCCATAGAAAAAAAAGGCATCTTACATCGGTTGGTGATAGAAATTTTTGTATCTTTGTTGTTTAGTATGGTATTTTGCATTTCGCCTGAATATCAACGTTTTTGTGTATGAATAACAAGGTAAAAGGTATATTTTTCGGCATATTGGCTGCCGTGTGTTATGGCTTAAATCCTCTGGGTGCGCTATTTTTGTATCAAGATGGTTTGAATGTCAATACTGTAGTCTTTTTTCGCTACCTATTGGCAGTGTCAGGGCTATTGGTGATGATGTTTCTAAAGCGCGAGCCTTTTGGCGTTTCTCGCCGTGAGTTGGGAGTTGTTGCTCTGCTTGGTGTGCTTTTTGCAGGGTCGTCTATTACGCTATATAGTAGTTTCCTTTTTATGGATGCTGGCGTTGCCTCTACTCTGCTTTTTGTCTACCCAATAATGGTGGCTGTTATTATGGCACTTTTTTTCAAGGAGCAGGTGTCGTGGCGAACCGTCCTATCTATTGTTCTTGCATTAGTGGGTATTGGGTTGTTATATCGTGGTGAGGGTGGTGTAGTGCTAAGTGGTATAGGGGTAACGCTTGTAATGGTGTCGTCGCTCACCTACGCAATCTATATAGTTGTTGTTAATCAGGCACGGATATCTATGTCGGCTGTTAAGTTGACTTTTTATGTGTTGATTTTTGCAGCTATCACCGTAGGACTTTATTCGCTTGTAGGTGGTGAGGCTAATGCTATTACTATGATACATGGGCATCGGCAATGGGGCTTTGAATTGATGCTTGCTATTGTGCCTACCATCATTTCGCTTGTTACGATGTCTATCTCTATCCGGCTTGTGGGTTCTACTCCTGCTGCCATTATGGGAGCTTTAGAGCCGGTAACGGCAGTAGTAATAGGTATCGCAGTCTTTGGCGAACACTTCACTCTCCGCCTTGCCTTTGGCATTCTGCTAATATTAGCTGGAGTGGTGGTAATCTTGTTGAAGGACAAGAAGAAAGAGGTAAAATAATTGTCCTAAAAGGACAATACCAAACCTTGAGAGGGTGTTGTACTATATTTTTTTGAAACGTAATAATTACTTCTACTCAATATTATGGAAAATAAAAGTTCAGTATTGCTTATTTTTACTGGTGGCACTATCAGTATGGGTGAAAACAGCACTAACCATTCGCTCTCGCCTTTAGACACGAAGCGTGTGTTGAGTTTCATTCCAGAGTTGGAGATGCTCCACGTTAATATATCATCGGTATCGTTTAGCCCTCTTATCGATTCAAGCGACATTACACCTGCCAACTGGATAGAGATAGCCAATCTTATCGAGCGTCATTACAACGATTTCGATGGTTTTGTCGTTCTTCATGGCACCGACACTATGGCTTACTCGGCTTCTGCCCTCTCGTTTATGCTCGACGGATTGCAAAAACCTGTAATCTTTACTGGTTCGCAACTCCCTGTGGGTGTACTTCGTAGCGATGCAAAGGAGAACTTGATTACTGCCATAGAACTTGCTGCTGCCAAAGACGGGCAAGGCTGTGCAATGGTGCCGGAGGTGAGTCTCTTTTTCGAGGACAAACTTATGCGAGGCAATCGTACCACTAAACGTAATTCAGAAGATTTCAACGCTTTTGCATCGTTCAACTATCCCGAATTGGTACGTACAGGTGTACATATTAAGTATTACGACCACAATATACACCACGAGCCAGAGACAGCGCAACTAAAAATAGCCACTCATTTCGACTCTAATGTGGTTATCGTTAAACTATTCCCTGGCGTGTTACCTGCCACTATCGAAGCTATATATTCTATTGCAGGACTTCGTGCTGTGGTGCTTGAATCGTACGGCTCGGGCAATGCCCCTACTGCCACTTGGCTCCGCGACATCATTGCCGAGGCTGACCGCCGAGGTGTAGTTACAGTAAATGTATCGCAGTGCCGTGCTGGAGGAGTAGAGATGGGACGTTACGAGGCAAGTGTTAACCTTATAGAGGCAGGAGTAGTTTCGGGACGAGATATGACAGTCGAAGCTGCAGTTACCAAACTAATGTTCCTTACAGGACGTTACAGCGACTCTGCCACCGTTAAACAGCTAATGCACATCTCCCTCCGTGGCGAAATGACTTGCTAATAAACTTATACACCCACAAAATTGTTGTGATACTGCCCGATCTAAAATATTAAGAGAAAGCCATAAGAGCAAGTTGATGAGTAAAAAACTCGATTATTACCAGTCGTCATCTCTGCTAAATCATTTTTCAAAAACGCAAATTTTTAATGTCGACTTTGAGCTATTCTTAAAAGAAACCAAACCGGCAAAAAACGATTTTATATTTTTAGACCCACCATACGATAGCGAATTTAGCACATACGCTTAAAATCCATTTACTAAGTGCGATCAAGAACGTCTTGCAAATTATTTAATTAATCATTGTCAGGACAAATGGATGATGATAATTAAGAATACCGATTTTATATTCAACTTGTACAATAAATCGGGAGTTTAAATTAAGACCTTCGATAAAAAATATCAAGTCAGTTTTATGAACAGGAATGATAAAGAGGTAACACATCTCTTAATTACCAATTATTAAAAGTACTCATTTATATAAAAACAAGGCTACAATGGCATTTAGGGCATATAAACAGACGCAGGGGCAGCGGGAGACACTCGCTATCCTTGCGTTTTTGGTTTTGTTGTCTGTTGCACTGTGGGTGTTGGTACGCTGTCGGGTGGTGGTGCTACATAGCAATGATGAGGCGGTGGAGCACGACTCTGTGCAGCAAGCCAAATTGTTAGATAGTATACGTGCTTTTGAGGGACGAATTGCCCATTACGACTCTCTGCGTTACAAACGCCCCGGTTGGAAATTGAATGTAGACACGAATGAACGCACAAACTCAAATAGTCTAAAAAACTATACTTCTGAGCGAAAAGTATTTGCTTTCGACCCAAATACCATAGATAGTGCCTCAATGGTGTCGCTCGGCTTTCGTCCTTGGATGGCTCGTAACCTAATGCGCTATCGTGCTAAGGGTGGTGTGGTGCTGTCGTCACCCGATTTGAAAAAGATATATGGCATCGATACTGCTCTTGTTAGTCAGTTAGAACCATATATTAAGGTGGATAGTCTTGCGGCGAAGAGTTCTCCTTATCAAAAAAAATCATCACTTGCTGATAGCACTCATCGTCAGTCAGATACTATCCGTTATCAAAAGAAGGAGTATTTCGTATTCAACCTCAATAGTGCCGACACCACTCTGCTTGCTCGTCTGCCAGGAATAGGCCATTCTCGTGCTACCGCCATAGTAGTCTATCGCCAACAGTTAGGCGGTTACGTAAGCACCGATCAACTACTCGAAATACGCAATTTCCCCGACTCTATTGCCGCTTCTCTTGCAGAGTATTCAATTATTGATACTACACAAATTAAGCTTATAGCAGTTAATAAGTTAGGTGTTGCACAACTACGCCGTCACCCTTATATCAACTACTATCAAGCTAAAGCTATTTACGATCTTCGTTGGGACACTTCGCATAAAGGAGCTATCACACTAGATGATTTTAATCGCATATCGGCATTCACACCTGAACAGCGCAAACGACTTTTGCCTTACCTCGATTTCTCACACTAAATATTCTAATGCCCGGAACCATTTCTACTATTTCAACTATTGACAAGAGACAAGAGACAAGAGACAAAATATAAAAGGCGGAAAGCTCTGTAGAGTTTTCCGCCTTTTATATTTTAGTTTGGCAATATATTAGATGCCGCCTTTGAAGAGTTTCGATGGGCTAATACGTTGTTCTTTGCCGTATTTAGCCTTTATCTGTTTCAAGTTAATCGACTTAGGATCGCCTATTACAACGATGGTCATAGGTTTGTCTTTAACATTAGCATTGTAGAATGCTTTTATGTCGTCGTAAGTCATTTTAGATATTGACTCAAGAGCCATTTTCGATGGGTCTTCGGTGTAACCCATACGTTTCCAGTACTCGTAAGTGCCTGCTTTTGAACGCATAGATGGTTTAGAGTTGATATATATCTGAGAGAGGTACTCTTGGATATTGCCTATACGATCGGGATTGTCTGGCATCTCGTTTACTAAGCCCATAAATACGTCGATAGCATCGGCAACTTTGTCGCCTTGTGTACCGATATAACCAAGCATATAAGCATCTTTGCCTGGGAACGAAGGAGTAGAGAGCGAACCGGTAGCAGTGTAAGCCATTGAACGTTTTTCGCGTATTTCGTTCATTACCAAACCGCTAAAGCCGCCATCGAAGTATTGGTTAAATGCATCGTAAAGAGCTTCGTCCTTAATGTCGTAAGGGTTAGAATTGAGATAGAAATATATCTTAGCCTGTTGCATCTTGCTATCGGGCAAGAAGATAACTTGGGTCTTGTCGTATGTTTGACGTGGTTTGTAGTATGGAGAATTTGAGTTCTTCATATTAGCTTGCATAGGCATAGCGTTGAGGGCAGTAGCAACATCGTCTGCCGAGCGTTGTCCACAATAGAAAGCGTCCAAAGCATAGCCAGTAGCCTCTTGAATAGTGGTGGTAAGGTTGGTCTTGTTAACGATATATTTTTCAACAACAACATCGCCTACAATAGAGTAGCTGTAGAGGTCGTCCATAGCTATACGATCGATATATGGTGATTTGTCGCCATAGAGAACATATTGAAGAAGTGCCGAAGCTACAGTGCTTGAACTTTTCTTCTCCCAAATACGACCAAATGCCTCATTAGCAATCATAGATTTCACCTGTTGGTCATCGAGGTTAGGCATCATAACGTGTTGCGACATAAGTGCAAGAGCAGCTTCGAGGTTAGCCTCGTCGCCAGATAGATTGATATAGAAATAGTCGTCAGATGCAGAGAAGCTATATGCTACACCAAGTTCGGAATATTTGCGGTGCATAGATTGTGCATCGATGTTAGGCATCATACCAGCCATATTCATAAGATAAGCAGCATACTCCAATTTAGGCATTTCGCGTGCACCTACACCATAGCGGAGAGTGAGGTTGAACACGTTATTTTGAGTGTTCTTAGAGTAGTGCATATTTACGTTGTTGTAGAGTTGACGAACTTCAACATCGTTCAAATTGGCAAATGTAGGTTCTACTGGTGTAGTTGGTAGTTTGTTGAACTCTTTTGCATATTCAGTCTCTACATTTTTAGGATATTCGAGAGGTTTGATTGCCGGTTTAGCAAGTTTGTTCTTTTTAGGTTCGCCCTCGGTAAATTCGAGAGTAAGGTGGTCGCCTGCGAGGTATTTGTTAGCGCAACGTACTACATCTTCTTTGGTGATTGCGGCAATAGCTTTGTCATAGTCGAGGTAGTAACGTGGGTCGCGGTGGTTTAGGAACACGTCTTTAAGGAGTTCAGTTTTAGTACCTACACTTTCAAACATAGTGGTGTTGCTCTGAATTTCCATATTTTTAACCGACTCAAACAACCAGTTAGGAATTGTAGCCTCGTTTTTAAGTTTGTCAATCTCCTTGAAGATGAGTTTGCGAGTTTGACTGGTAGTTTCGTACATACGAGTTTGTGGGTCGAAATAAGGAACACCAATAACCCATACACGACCGTCAATACGACGAGCATCGCCCATACATTGAGCTGCACCAATTTCACCGTCAAGCATAAGACGGTCGAGAAGACCTGTATTGTGTTGGTTGTTGAGTAGTGAAAGAGTAAAGTCGAGAGCTACCTCGTCTGGATCGCCATATTTAGGACCTTTGAAAATCCAGTGAGCCATTGGCTGTTGACCAATTTTCTCTTTGATTGTTGGGTTTTTAGAGTAGTCGGTCGACTGGTAAGTGGGACGCTCTGGAAGAGTCTTCGATGGAAGACGACCAAAAGTTTTTTCGATCATTGGTTTTGTAGCCTCAGCATCGAAGTTACCTACAAGGATAAGAGCCATATTGTTAGCAACATACCAAGTTTCGTAGAAGTTGATAAGAGCCGAAAGTGATGGGTTTTTCAAGTGGTCTTGAAAACCGATAACGCTACGCTCGTAAGGGCAGCCTTTATAGATGTGTTTGAAACGAATATCGCCCTGAGCACGTTGAATATTGTCGGTACCCATATTAAACTCCTCATAAACGTTTTCAAGCTCGGCTTGGAACGAACGGAATACTGGGTTAATTAAACGCTCTGAGTTAAGTTCCAACCATTTGTACATAGCCGATGCTGGGAACGAGTTGTGATAAACAGTTTCATCGTAAGAGGTGTAAGCATTCAAACCTACACCGCCATATGACTCTGTGAGGTTAGAAAAGTCGTTGGTAGCACTAAGTTTTGCCTCTTCAAGCGATACTTCGTTAATTTTCTTGATAAGCTCCTCACGTTTTTTAACGTCGGTTTCGGCATTGAGTTCGTTGTAAAGACGGATAACTTCTTCGTAGAGAGGTTTCTCTTTTTCCCAGTCCAAAGCTCCAATTTTCTGAGTGCCTTTGAAAAGCATGTGCTCGAGATAGTGAGCCAAACCAGTGTATTCGGCAGGCTCGTCGACAGCACCTGCACGAAATACTGCGTAGCCAGTTACCATATTGGCATTAGGGTCTTCCCAAAGATAAACGGTTAAACCGTTATCTAAGGTGTATTGTTGCAAGCCGCGGTCGTATTTGTTTACCTGAGCAAGCAAACTCGCAGTGGTGAAAAGCACTGCGGTGAGAGTCAATAAAAGTTTGTGTTTCATACTTTTTTTGATTGGTTTATTACTTGTAATTTATTATTTCACAATACGTTAGCATACCCAAACAGAGGACGAAACTATGTTGTTCTGCCCGCCTGAATACACCTATTTATACTAACCTACAAAGGTACGAATAATATCCGATAGTCAAAATATTTTTGCAATTTTTAGTTCAAAAAGTTCATTTTTCTCAAAATTATCTCTTAAATATATATAATGTGTGGACGAGTATAGATAGATTTGCGAAAAAAAGTGTAACTTTGTAAGCTATATTTGCTCTCTTAGAAATATTAATGACAGAATGTTTAATTGTAAGTATCTGCCATAGTAAGAAAAAACACTTTGTTGAATTATTTTATTTATGAATGGTAATCGTCCAAGTTTTATAGCCAACATTCCGCCCGTAACGCTCAATTTGTTGATAATAAACTTACTTATGTGGGTGGCAAGTATTCTTTTGCCCTCACGTTTTGGTATTGATTTGACTGATATGTTGGGGCTTCACTACTGGTCGTCGGATAAGTTTTCCGTAACACAGCTCTTTACCTATATGTTTATGCACGACACTTCGGGCATAGGGCATTTGTTTTGCAATATGTTTGGTGTGCTGATGTTTGGTGTGCCTCTCGAACGTATGTGGGGTGGTAAGAAGTATTTGTTCTTTTACTTAGTGGCAGGTGTAGGGGCTGGCATTATCCAACAACTAACATGGATGATAGACCTCGCAGGTATTACTCATGCAATGAATGCTGCTATTGCCATTAATTCGGGCGAACCACTTGTTGAGTATCAACATCTGTTTACGGGTAATATAGAGTATGCTACGGCTGTTGATGTTATTCGCTTAAAGGAGCAAATGTTTTCGCAATATTTAACAGTTGGAGCTTCGGGCTCATTGTTTGGTGTGTTGTTAGGTTTTGGATGGCTCTTTCCACAAGCCAAGATGATGTTAATTTTCTTGCCAATACCTATCCCTGCACGCATATTTGTGGCACTCTATGCTGTTGTCGAACTCTTTTTAGGTGTTACTAACTTCTCATTCGACAAAGTAGCGCACTTCGCCCACTTAGGTGGTATGATTTTTGCCGCCATACTCCTCGTCTACTGGCGCAAAAAGGGAAAATTGTATAGTTAGTTTTAGAAATTTTGTACAACTATGAATATTATAGATTTATATAAGCGTGGAACATCGCTAATGCAGTTGATATACATTAATGTGGCAGTGTTTATTATTGTAAAGTTGGCTGCTTTGGTGTGCGTGCTGTTTAATGTTCATCCGGCTGCGATGACTGCTTTTATTGAGTTGCCATCTAACCTCGGCACTCTAATACGTCAACCATGGTCGGTGCTTACCTATATGTTTTTTCACGAGGGTTTTTCGCATATATTTTTTAATATGCTTGCCTTGTATTGGTTTGGGCGGATAGCATTGGAATATTTCTCGCAACGACAATTGGTTTGGATATATCTTCTTGGTGGAGTGGTTGGTGCAGTGGTATATTTGCTGTCGTACAACCTGTTTCCTTACTTTTCATCGATGGTGGGTAGCAGCTATCTGCTTGGTGCATCGGGTGCTGTAATAGCGGTGTGTGTGGCAGTGGCAACAGTTAGTCCCAACTACCCTATACGACTATTGTTTATAGGCGAGATAAAACTTGTATGGCTTGCTGTTGGTATGGTTCTTATCAGCCTTTTTGGCATTACCGGCTCGAATGCAGGAGGCGAATTTGCTCATATAGGCGGTGCCTTGTTCGGATATATCTTTGGTCTTTCGTGGAAAAAAGGCAGCGATTGGTCTCGTCCTTTCGTAGCTTTTGGTGAGTGGGTGAAACGTTTGTTCAAACCACAACCTAAAATAAAAGTTACAAAAGGAACTCGCACTGCCGAACGCCCTATGACCGATGCCGAATATAACCGACAGCAAAAAGCCAATTCGGTAGCAATAGACGCTATACTCGACAAGATTAAACAACGTGGCTACGAAAGCCTTACTGCCGATGAAAAACGAGAGCTCTTCGATAGAAGTAAACGATAAGGGAGATCCTATAAATTAACTTTTTTGAAAATATAATCTATGGCATCATTTATAGTAGAGGGTGGTTGCCGACTAAGTGGCACTATAAAACCTCAAGGAGCTAAAAACGAGGCTCTTCAAGTGCTTTGTGCAGCAATACTAACCGCTGAGCGTGTGGTAATTGATAACGTACCACAAATTCGTGACGTAAAAAACCTGATAAAACTCATTGAGCGTATTGGCGTTGAAGTGGAACATATTTCAGACGAATGCTATGCTTTCGAGGCAAAGAATTTCAACACCGACTATATACGTTCTGCCGAATTTGTCAGCGACTGTGCGCACCTGCGCGGATCGGTGATGCTTATAGGTGCATTGATAAGTCGCCTTGGCGAGGTATATTATGCTAAACCTGGCGGCGACAAAATTGGTCGCCGCCGCCTTGATACTCACTTTATTGGCATTCATAACCTTGGAGCTTCGTTCAACTACGATGAGCGGCTAAAGGCTTATCATCTACAAGCTCCTGCCGATGGACTTCGCGGTACATATATGCTCCTCGATGAGGCTTCTGTTACCGGTACTGCCAACATTATAATGGCTGCCGTGCGTGCCAAAGGCACTACTACAATATATAATGCTGCCTGCGAGCCTTATATACAGCAACTCTGCAAAATGTTAAATGCTATGGGAGCTAAAATATCGGGTGTGGCATCCAATCTTCTCACTATCGAGGGGGTGGAGACACTGCACGGCACTACTCATCGCTTGTTGCCTGATATGATTGAGGTGGGTAGCTTTATTGGTATGGCTGCTATGACACAGAGCGAACTAACTATTAAAGATGTGTCGTGCCAGAACTTAGGCATTATTCCCGATGCTTTCCGCCGCTTAGGTATCGAGGTTATTCAGCGTGGCGACGACCTCTATATACCTGCACAAGAGCATTACGAGATAGAGTCGTTTATCGATGGCTCAATACTAACTCTTGCCGATGCCCCTTGGCCGGGACTTACCCCCGACCTGCTTAGCGTGCTGCTTGTTGTGGCAACTCAGGCAAAAGGTAGTGTACTTATCCACCAAAAGATGTTTGAGAGCCGATTGTTTTTTGTCGACAAACTTATCGATATGGGAGCTCAAATAATTCTTTGCGACCCTCATCGTGCTGTTGTTATTGGACACGACCGCAAGATAGGTTTAAAACCTAACAATATGACTTCGCCCGACATCCGTGCCGGTATAGCTATGCTTATAGCCGCAATGAGTGCCAATGGCACAAGTCGTATCGACAATATAGACCAAATAGACCGCGGCTATCAGGATATTGAAACTCGCCTCAATGCTTTAGGTGCAAAAATTATTCGTCAGCAGTAAAACTGATATATTGTGCATAGCGTTGTATTGTGAGGTTATATTAATAATGTATATACGATGGCAAATGATATTTCAATAGAAGATTTGGCATTGAGTGTAGCCTCTGCCGATGAACTATTTACTAAACAATTGAAGTGTTGGGCGGAGGCATGTGAGCGTTATCAAGCCTTATCTGGAGTTCGCAACCGTCGTATAGCATTTGACGGCTTCGATGTTGTAGTGCAGTTTAATCCTGCACGCATAGTGTCGGCATCGGCTAAAACCGATGCTGCTACTCTCGCTGCTCGTCCCTGCTTTCTTTGCAAGAAAAACCGTCCAGAGTGCCAGATGTTTGTACCCTTTGCAGATTTTCAACTATTGGTAAATCCTTTTCCAATTTTTAGCCCTCACTACACTATTGCTCATCGTGAACATACACAGCAGTGCATATCGCCATACGTTGGTCAGTTAATTGCTATGGCGGAGCGTTTGCAAGGGTTGGCACTCTTTTACAATGGACCTCAGTGCGGAGCTTCAGCGCCCGACCATCAGCATTTTCAGGCTTGTCGCATAGACAAGTTACCCGTAATAGCCGACTATTTCCGTTTCCACAACAATCGCACTACACTTGTAGAGCAGTCGAAATATGCCGAAGTACGTACTATCGAAAACTATTTGCGTACTGTGGTTTGCATCGAAGCTACAACTGCCGATGCTTTATCTGCCACAATTCTCTCCACTCTTCAACGGTTGTTTCCCGATATGGACAAGGTAGAACCAAAAATCAATCTCGTTACTACAGTCATCAAATTACGTTACTATTGTTGGATATTTCCTCGTGCCGCTTCTCGTCCTTGGCAATATTCGGCACCGGAGCAGCAGCGACTTCTTGTTTCACCGGGCACAGTAGAGATGGCCGGCATTGTCATTACCCCTATCGAAGAACACTTTTTACGCATCACAAAAGACGATATTGCCGACATTTATAGTCAATGCAGTATGATACTATAATTATTTTACACTTTATAACATACACTTTTCAACTATGAAGAAAAAATGTATTAATATATCGGTCGATGTACTTTCGTACGACGAACTATCAACCTTAGAGGCTGGGTTAGTGGATATTGCAAAAAATGAAACACAAAAAGCATACGCCCCCTATTCTCAGTTTCAGGTAGGTGCATCAATTATATTGGAAAATAACACATTGGTAGCCGGCAGTAATCAGGAGAATGCTGCCTATCCGTCGGGACTTTGTGCCGAGCGTACCGCTATGTTTTATGCCAACTCAAACTATCCCAACAGCAAACCCCTAATGATGGCTATAGCATCGTATGCCGATGGTGATTTCACGCCACAACCTATCACTCCTTGTGGCGCTTGTCGACAAGTGCTTATCGAAACAGAAACACGTTATAACACCGACATCACTATTCTTCTCTATGGACGTGACATCATTTACCGCCTCCATTCTGCCAAAGACCTTATGCCCTTAGCATTCGACCAATCGGCATTGAAATCAGTTGAGTGATTACGAAAAAGAGTTACTTGTACCACTTTTTCGTAATGCTATTATTGCTCATAATTAGTATATTTTATTTTTAACACAAATTTGATTTTTAATAGCAACACAAATACGCCACGTTAACCATTGGTTGACGTGGCGTATTTTAAGTTTATTTACCTGAACACTTTTCCCTTAGCGGACGATAGCTTTGGTGGCTGTGCCGTCTACAACTACTACGTATATGCCCGGGGTGAGGCGTGCCGAGTAGGTGCTGTCGATAGTGCGAGTGGCGATGAGTGCGCCTGCTGCATTGTAGATAGCCATTGGTGCGCTATGGTCGGTAGTGATGGTTAGTATGCCGTCTACCGAAGTAAGCTCTACACCTTGAAGTACAGGGTTGATGACTGCAACTTTAGCTTCGCCAGATATTGTCCAGTTAATTACTCCATTAAAGTATACAGTTTCAGTGGTAGCTCCAACAAGAGTGAATGCTGCGGTGTTGATGTCGCGAAGTGTGCTTGTAAAGTGTACGTTTATGTCGAGTGTTGAGGTGAGTTCGCCCTCGGCAAATACTACGTTGTTGGCAGTGATTGCTTCGGCAAGAGTTGCCATAGGCTCAATGCCCTCGTCAGTTCCGCCTTCTTCACCACCTTCTTCGGTGCTGTTGTCGGTTAGTGTAAATACAAGTTCTTCGTTTATAGCGGCTGTTGTAGTTACTTTGGCGTTAACCACTTCGATAATATCTTTCTTGTCGCTCCACTCTCTTTCGCCAAGATTAATTACGCCCTCTTCGGTAATTTCTATAGTCTCGTCTTCGGCAGCAGCAATAGTAACTACCGGAGTTCCTGGCTCTGGTTCTTCGGTTGTGGCTTTGTAGATAGCAAGTTTCACTCCACTATTCATAGTTGGGAGATAACAAGCAAATGATATAGGAGATGTACTTTTGTTCATCATTATTATACTATCTGGTTTTGAAGCTTTGCAAGCCAAAATAAGGTCGCCGGTTGCTTCCTCAAATGAAGGTTTAAAATACGACCAAACTGTAGGTGTTTCTTCTGGCTCTAATTGATTTTTGCCTGTCTTGGTTGCATATTTTTCTCCGTTTTTCAACGAGATACTTCCATTCTCTTCAACTGTTATGTCCCAAATAATATTTTGGTCTGCTGTGGTGATGACATTTTCGGTTGCTGCAACTTCGTAAGCTTGGAGACGTTTTGCATTACCTGCACGATTAGCTCCAATAGCGTATGTTCCTTCGTTGTTAGTAGTTACGTTGTTAGTAATAATATAACGTCCGTCTACTAACTTGCTAATATCGGTTATTTTAGTAAAGTTTACTGGCCCTGTAATTTTATACTCGGCAGTAACGATTGCTGATTGGTTTTCGCCATTAATAGCGATAGCTTTGACGGTATATGTGCCTACTTCGGTAAATGTGATAGGGGTTTCGGCATTGTATGCAGTAGATTGGTTGGTTGGGTCAGTGCCATCGGTTGTGTAGTAGATAGTGGCAGCAGTTGTTGCACTCTCTAAAGTTACGTTAAGAGTTTCGCCTACAGGATAAATGCCAGCAGTAGGAGTGAATACTGGAGCGGCAACAGAGATAGTGTAGGTAGCTGTTGCAACTTCCGATGATACTTCGTCTTTTATGGCGATAGCTTTGATAGTGGTAGTAGTAGCAACAGCAATTGGGTTTTCGGCAACATAAAGTGTAGCCTCGGCGGTTGGCTCGGTATTGCCATCGGTGGTGTAGTAGATAGAAGCACCCTCAGTTGTGGTAGTTAAAGTTACCGATTGAGTATTGAAGTACTCACCCCCGGCAACTGAGAAAGTAGGAGCGGCAACACTGGTTGGTTCTGGATCTTCACCACCGCCACTAGTAGTATATTCTACTGTGATAGATTTGATATATAAAGCTACTGAAGATGTTTGTGAATATTGGAGTTTTATCTCTCCAGTAGCAGAACCTTCAAAGGTGTAGCTTTTCGATGCATCTACTAGGCTACTCGATTCGGGTAAAAAAGTAGTTTCACCTACAGATACCGCTAATGTTGCATTTGTATTTTTTGCACCTGCGGTCGCAACAATAACATTAGTAATAGTACCATTAATTCCCGAGGTTTTGATTACTAAGGATTTTGCTGGATTATTGCCGCATCCTATTTGTTGACCCCTTGCGCTTTCATAACCCCAATATGAAGTTGAAGCATCAACGTTCCACGAAATACCAGAAAGGTCATAATCTCCAACTGCGTTAAAAATTTTTTTAGTAAACGTATAACTATACGTTTCAGCCTTTACCCCTCCCCATAGGGAGACGAGGAAAATTGCTAAAAGTGAGCGAAATAGAGTAATTTTCTTCATAATATATATTTTTTAGTTAATATTTTCGTTGGTCAAAACTAACATTGCAAAGTTACAAAATATTTCCAACAGCACCAAACATATTCGTTAAAATTTAGTTGTAAAATAATATGAGTTGCAATGTTTAATTATAAAAAGTTTTCTTGTTTCGCGGCGTGAAAAAAGATTTTGTCATATAATCAATTATTTGTACCTTTGCATGTTACTTGTGTATGGTAGATGTGATGTAGATGTAATGTAGGAGAGATGATTCATATACTACCCCCAAAAAACGAAAGTTAATGATGGATTGTGTAAAACGAGCTAAAGAGATATTTGCTCTTGAAATAGAGGAGTTCGAAAAGGTTGCCGAACAGATTGGTACTGAACTTAACGATGCAGTGGATATGATATATCACTGCACTGGCAAAGTGGTGATACTTGGTATAGGCAAAACCGGTATTGTAGGGCATAAAATTGCGGCTTCGCTTGCCTCTACTGGTACTTCTGCTATATTTATAAATGCTGCTGAGGCTATGCATGGCGACCTTGGTATGGTGTCTCGTGCCGATGTGGCTATACTTATTTCGCATAGCGGTAGCTCGTCGGAGATAGTAAACATCTGTCAGCCACTAAAGAATATAGGTTGCCGACTAATAGCTATTACCGGTCACCCAACATCACCTCTTGCTGCCGAGGCAGAGGTGGTATTGAATGTAGCCATTGAGCGAGAGGCTTGTCCTCTTGGTTTAGCTCCAACAACTTCGACAACAGCTACTATGCTTCTTGGCGATGTGCTTATGGTGTGCCTTATGGAGCGTCGCAACTTCAAAGCCGAAAATTTTGCTCTCTACCATCCCGGCGGTGCGCTTGGCAGACAACTGCTTGCTCGTGTAAAAAACCAGATGCTTGCCGAAGTACCAACAGTTCAGACCGATACTCGCTTTACCGATGTTATATATACCGTTTCGGATAAACGTCGCGGTATGACCCTTGTTTTTGAAGGCGAAGAGGCTGTGGGCATAATTACCGATGGTGATATACGCCGTGCCGTTCAACGTTACGAAGATGTGAAGTCGATTACTGCCGCCGATATGATGACGCGAGGGTTTAAGCATATACACCAACAGGCACTACTATCCGATGCATTGGAACTAATGGATGTTAACAATATTACTTCATTGGCAGTTACCGAAACAAAAGAGAGTGGACGGATAGTGGGTGTTATATCGATACACGACATTATAGATTTTCGATAGCTCACAAAAGAACGGGATTAACAGTAACAATCACTATGGCAGACAATTATCTCGAAAAACATTACGATGACTACGAACGTCGCAAGGCTGAATGGGAACGCAAAAAGCGTCTTGGATTGTTGCGCAAAAAGCGACCTGCGACCGATAGCAAGTTGGCAGAAGAAATAGATAAGAAACAGATAATAACAAATGGTTCTAAATAAATGATATATAGAGCCGCACGATATGCATTTTTATGGAGAAGAACGAACAGGACATGAACCTCTTCGATTTTTTGTTGCTCTGTTGGGCAGCATTAAAGCGTTTTTTTAAGACAATTATCCGTTGGATATTACAAACTATCCGTTTGGGGCTACAATACTTTTGGGTAGTACTAATAGGCGTAGCAATTGGTGTTGGCGTTGCGTGGGTTGCAAACCAAGAGAGAGTGGTAATTTACGAGGGCGAAGCAACAGTGTATGTTACCGAGGGAATGAAACAAGCAGCGGTTAATGGTGTAAAACTCTTTTTCCACTCAAACGATGCTAATCGTTTCGACCGCTATGGTATGCCTTTGAAAACCGCAAAGGCTACTCGCGAAGTAAAGTTTTACGATGTTATAGATGCCAAATGCGACTCGATTGTCGATTATGTAGACTTTTCACGTAATACAGAGGATGTTGATTCTGTACGCTGTATCGTCCCCGACCGTTTTTGTATATATATTAAAACTCGTGGTGTGAAAGACTTTACACCTTTTGTCAACATCTTTAAGACATTTCTTAATGACTGCCCTGAGGTGAAACAAGCCGACGAGAAAGCAAAGGCAAGAATGAATGCACGACTTACGTTCCTTAATCACGAAATTGCACGCCTCGATAGTTTTATGACTACAAGTTACTCTACAGCGGCACACACATACGCTGTGCAGAACGTTGGTGGTAGCAATCTAATTGTTGAACAAGATTACGAAGCTAAGATGCGACGTTTAGTTTTGGAACGCGACTATGTGCAGCAGCAAATTGACCTCGCACCCGAGCTAATAAACTTTGAAACTCCTTTTGTAGTTACCCGCAAACCGCCTATCTACATATATAAATTGGGTGTATTCTTTGGTGGAATATTAGGCTTGCTATTGGCAATGTTGGTAAAATACCGCAAAATAGTATTTGACTATTTGAAGAAAAAAGATTAACAGTAACGGCTGCAGCGAATGAAATTTTTGCAGTGAGAGGATTTTTGCAGTGTTTAGCATTCAGAATAAGCGACAGATAATAAATGACCCTGTGCATGGGTTTATAACCATTCCTAACGAGATGATATACTCGTTGGTACAGCATCCGTGGTTTCAACGCCTTGGACGCATTCGCCAACTTGGGTTGGCATCGGTGGTTTATCCCGGAGCTGTGCATACAAGGTTTCAACACTCGCTTGGTGCTATGCACCTGACTTCCGAGGCAGTTAAACTCATTCGCCAGAAAGGACACACCATATCGCCAGCCGAAGAGAATGCAGTTTTGGCAGCTATGTTGCTACACGACGTGGGGCATGGGCCATTTTCGCACGTATTAGAAACCGAATTGCTGTCGGGCGTTAGTCATGAGTTTGTGTCGCAAACTATGATGCAACACATTAACGAGCAGATGAATAGTCGTCTTGCATTGGCTATCAGCATTTTTGACGATAAATACGAAAAGCGTTTCTTGCATCAACTTATAAGTTCGCAACTCGATATGGACCGTATGGACTACCTCTGCCGCGACTCGTTTTATACCAGAGTTGACGAAGGTAGCGTAGGTGCGGCACGTATCATTAAAATGCTCGATGTATGGGACGACCGCTTAGTTGTCGAAGCTAAGGGCATATATACCATAGAGAGTTTTCTTATGGCTCGCCGACAGATGTATTGGCAGGTGTATCTGCACAAGACTTCGGTGGCTGCCGAAAAGATGCTTATAAAAATACTTCGCCGAGCAAGGACATTGCTCTTGAGGGGTAAACCGCTTTGGGGAACACGTGCATTGCTATACTTCCTTACACAACGTGTAACCGAAGATATGATAAAGAATGACGAAGAGACGTTAGCACATTTTGCAGCACTTGACGATAACGACATAATTGCCGCAGTTAAAGAGTGGGCAACCGACGATGATATAGTGCTGTCAACCCTCTGCCGTCGGTTTATAGACCGCCGCCTTTTTAAGGCTGTAACTGGCGAAGAGCGAGAAACATTCAATACCGAGGACTTGATACGTAGTTATGCCGACTATTTTGATATATCTCGTGACGATGCACAATACTTTTTTTCCGACGATATGGTGGCAAGCAACACCTACAACCCCGATGGGTCAAACATTATGATACTTCGCCCCGATGGCACACTCGAAGACGTTGTCCGTGCCTCCGACGTGTTTAGTACCGACCTTATTAGTAAAATCACGACTAAGCCTTATCTGTTCTACATGCCCTTGTGATTTTTTATTTTATGTGGCATAAAGAAAAAATCTGAAATTTTGAATTATAGAATTTAATCACAATAATATTATGCAGTTTACCGCAAAGCAAGTGTCGGAGTATCTACATGGTACAGTAGAGGGCGATGAGAGCGTACTCCTTTCCGACTTGTCGAAAATTGAAGAGGGGCGTCCCGGAACTCTCACTTTCCTATCCAATCCTAAATATACACATTATATTTATACCACTCAAGCCTCGGCTTGCTTAGTAAACAACGATTTTGTTGCCGAACAATCGATAACAACTACCCTTATCCGAGTTGATAATGCTTACGAATGTTTGGCTCAGCTGCTAACTTTGGTAAATAGCATTAAGCCTCAAAAACGGGGCATCGACCCTCGTGCCGTTATAGACGAAAATGCAACTATTGGCGACAATGTATTTGTCGGTCCATACGCTGTCATAGGACAGGGCGTAACTATTGGAGCAGACTCAAAAATTTATCCACATACGTTTGTCGATGACAATGTGTGTATTGGCGAGGGAACAACTCTTTTTTCGGGAGTAAAAATATACGACAGCTGTGTTATTGGCAATCGTTGCACTCTCCACGCCGGCTGTGTTATTGGTGCTGACGGCTTTGGCTTTGCACCCGATGCCGAGGGACACTATCAAAAAATTCCACAGATAGGTAATGTCTTGATTGAAGATGATGTAGAGATAGGCGCAAATTCCACTATCGACCGTTCTACTATGGGTTCTACTATAATTCGCCGCGGTGTGAAGATAGACAATCTTGTGCAGATAGCCCACAATGTTGAAGTGTGTGAAGATACTGTTATGGCAGCTCAGTCGGGTGTTGCAGGGTCTACGCAGGTGGGAAAACATTGTATGCTTGGCGGTCAAGTAGGTATAGCCGGTCATATAGCAATTGCCGATGGCTCAGTATTTGGCGCACAAACCGGTGTACCTAACAGCATAAAGGAGGCTAACAAAATATGGCAAGGCTACCCTGCAATGCCTGTTATTGGTTTCCGCAAACTTAGCGTTGTGCAAAAACAGTTGCCCGACTTGGTTAAGAAAATCTACGACCTCGAAAAAGAGATAAAAGCTCTCAAAGGAGGTAAATAAGAAGTAAAATGGGCGGCACAACACTCGCCTAATAAAGAAAGGTTTTAAAATTTGAAAACAAAAAAACGAAATATATTATGTCGAAACAGCAAACTATAGCAGCCTCTTTTTCGCTTAGTGGAAAAGGGTTGCATACAGGGGTTGATGCCACAGTAACCCTCTGTCCTGCACCTGAAAACACCGGTTATGTGGCTCGTCGCATAGATTTGGAGGGAGCTACCGAAATTCCCTTAGTAGCCGAAAACATAGTATCGACTGACCGCAGCACAGTTCTCGGTATTGGTGATGTTAAAATTAGTACTGTTGAACATTGCCTTGCAGCTCTTTATGCTATTGGGGTTGACAACTGCATTCTCGAAGTTAATGCGCCCGAATTGCCTATCCTCGATGGCAGTGCAAAATTTTATGTCGAAGGGATAGAAAAGGTGGGCATTGTAGAACAAGCTGCCGACCGTGTTTATTACGAGGTTACTGCAAAGAGTGTGTTTACATCGGAAGATGGAAAATCGTCAATAACCATACTCCCCGATACTGATTTCTCGGTTCAAGCTCTTATCGGTTACGACTCGCCGGTATTGAGCAACCAATATGCTCTGTTGGATTCGATGGACGATTTTAGCAAAGAGGTAGCTTCGTGCCGCACCTTTGTGTTTGTCCGTGAAATTGCAGCTTTGGTAAATGCAGGTCTTATTAAAGGTGGCGACTTGACAAATGCTCTTGTCATCTATGACCAAATCTCCGACAAAGCTACTCTTAGTAATATTGCAGGACTGCTTGGCAAAGAAGCACCCGAGGTTACTTCGATGGGTTATGTCAATGGACCTCTACAGTACGACAATGAGCCTGCTCGTCACAAACTGCTCGACCTTATTGGCGATTTAGCACTTATTGGTCGTCCAATAAAAGGACGTGTCATTGCACAACACCCAGGACATAAATTCAACGCAACGTTTACAAAGAAAGTTCGTAAAGAGATACGCAAACAGGGTGTATTTATGCCAATTATCGACCCTACTGCCGCCCCCATTTACGACATTAACCAGATAAAGGAGCTTCTCCCTCACCGCTATCCATTCCTTTTGGTCGACAAGGTGGTGAAAATTTCCAACACTTCGATAGTAGCAGTGAAGAACGTTACTTTCAACGAAATGCACTTCATTGGTCACTTCCCTGATGAGCCTGTTATGCCTGGTGTTCTCCACGTTGAGGCTATGGCTCAAGCTGCCGGTATAATGGTGCTTGCACAGATGGACGATGCTAAACAGTATTCGACTTACTTCTTGAGTATAAACAACGTTAAGTTCCGAAATAAAGTAGTGCCAGGCGATACACTTGTTATGAATGTAACTCTCACCTCGCCTATACGTCGTGGATTGGCATCGCTCAAAGGCTACTGTTTTGTAGACGGTCAAGTTGTAACCGAAGCCGAATTTGTGGCTCAGATAGTTAAAAACAAGTAGACTAACAACTTCACGTAAATATTATGGCGCATATTCCAACTCGCGAGATTGGTGTACGCGCCATAAAAGTCTGAAATGTGCTAACGTGTTATTTATCACTAATCTATATAATATACAAAAACCATTTTCTGAAAATAATGATGTAAATCTTCTGTTTTGAGTTATTCGTTTTCAACATATAAGCCTTTTTATCGCCGCAATCTGTTGGTGGCAGGTCCTATTATATTGTCGCAGGTGGGTACTGCGTTAGTTCAACTTATCGATACTTTTATGGTGGGTCAGCTTGGTACATACCAGTTGGCGGCTGTGTCGTTTGCAACATCGGTCTTTTTCTTGGGCGTGATTTTTGCAAATGGACTAATGATGAGTGTTACCCCGGTCATAGGGCATCTCTTTGCCGATGGCGATAAGCCTAAAATAGGTGCAGTCATAACCAACCACCTTGTGTTTTCATTCATAGTGGGTACTATAACTATGGGTATACTTCTTGGTGTTAGGTATTTGTTGCCTCACATGGGACAAGACCCAGGAGTAATAGAGTATGCTATCCCCTATTTTGTAGTTATAACCATTAGTGCTTTGCCCAATACAATATTTATGGCATTTAAGCAGATAATGGAAGGCTTGGGTAATACCTCTATATCTATGGTTATTACCCTTATAGCCAATGTGCTGAATGTAGTATTCAACTACTTGCTTATATATGGTAAACTCGGTTTCCCCGAAATGGGAATGCTCGGTGCAGGCGTTAGTACGCTCATATCGCGTGCTGTAATGCCATTAATGTTCTTTGTATACCTAATTTTTAGCAAAAAGTGGTGGTCGTACTTTTCGTCGATTGCACTACGCCTTGTCAATCGCACTATGATGAGAGAGCTATTCACCATAGGTTTGCCAATTGCATTACATCTTTTAATGGAGATGACGGCTTTTGCCATATCGGCAATTATGATGGGGTGGCTTGGAGCTGTTCCGTTGGCAGGACACCAGATAGCATCGAACATAAGCAACCTTTTGTTTATGGTTGTGCTTGGCATATCGTCGGCAACAACAATTCGTGTTAGTCACCAATATGGGGCGCACGACTACCACGCTATGCGTATGGCAGCCAATGCCTCTATACATCTATGTCTTGTAGCCAATGCCATAATGGGAGCATTGATAATTATCTTCCGACGGCAGTTAGCTATGCTCTTTTCTAACGATTCCGAGGTTATAGCCCTTGGTGCGCAACTTCTTATATTGGTAGGAATATACCAGTTGTCCGATGGTATGCAAGCCGTTGGGGCAGGTATATTGCGTGGGTTGAAAGATGTAAAAATAACAATGTTTGTTGCCTTCTTTGCATATATAGTAATAAATATTCCGTTGGGCTACCTCTTGGCATTTGTCCTCGAAATGGGACCTATTGGTATATGGATAAGTTTTATAGGTGGACTTTTTGCTGCCGCACTCCTATTCCGTATGCGCTATGTACGCGATTTCCGCCGCATAAAAACCGAAATGGAGCAGGACAACACCAGTCAGTCTGTGTAACACAAGCCCCTAAAAGGGCGATACGAGAACACCTCTCGAGGCGGCTGTTGTTGGTGCGTATCTCGCCACAGGCGTTGACTGAATTATAACTCGTTTTCTATTACTTGTTGTATTAAGTTGTTTTCGTATCCTCGTGAGGCGGCAAAGCGGTAGAGGGCAATTTGTCTTTCGTAAGGAGTTTTGCCTTTGAGGGTTTTGGCTTTGGCTGTCATTGCAGCGACAAGTGTTGCGTGGTAACGCTCTTCGTCTATTTCGGTGAGTGCTTCGTCTATAGTTTCGCGTGATATGCCTTTGACGGTGAGCATAGTGGCTATTTTGTGCCGCCCCCATTGGTTAAAGCGGTATTTGTCCGAGGTAAAGGCTCGGGCATAACGTTTATCATCTACAAACTTCTCTTTTACTAATTGGTAAATGATAGCCTCTATGTCCTCTTCTGCTGCTCTCCATAGGCGGAGTTTTTCTCTCACTTCCTGTTCGCATTTTTCGCCCCTTGCACAGTAGGTCATTGCCTTGGAGAGTGCCTTAGTGAGTGATATTGTATTACTTTCGTTGTCTATATTTTCAGTTGTTTTATACATCGTTGAGCCTTACGTTATAGTGTTGCTTTTATAATTCGAGGATTGTTGTTTATGTCGTGGTGAAGTGTAACATTGCAAAATCCGGCGTTGTGTATAGTTTGACAGGTTTCGCCTCCAAGGCGTTGGTTTATTTCGAAGTACAATGCACCTTGCGGGGTTAGATGTCGTGCTGCAAAGAGTGCTATATGTTGGTAGAATATAAGTGGGTCGTTGTCTGGCACAAATAGTGCTGAGTGCGGCTCATATTGTAGTACGTTGCACTCCATATTAGTAGCTTCGCACTCTTTGATATATGGTGGATTGCTCACTATTATGTCGTATCTTTTGTCAAGTGGACTATTTTTAAGGCTCTCTTCAGTCCACTTTAGGACATCGGATTTAACAAAGTTGACAGCTGCTTTGAGAGTGGCAGCATTTTCCGTTGCCAAACTCAAAGCATTGGGCGAGTAGTCAATGGCATCTACTTTAGAATCTTTTATCTCCAGTGCCAATGTGGTGGCTATACAGCCTGTTCCAGTGCCAATGTCCAAAATGTTTAAACCCTCTTTGTGGTGGTAGTCGGCAATTATCATCTCTACTAACTCTTCGGTTTCGGGGCGTGGTATCAATGCTCGGTGGTCGCAATGGTACTGTCGTCCAAAAAATTCTCCTACACCTAATATATATTGTATAGGTTCATCTGTTAGTAAACGATTAATGGCATTGTCTATTTTTTCGGCAGTAGCATTATCTACAACTATATTTCGTTCGGCTACTATTCGACTAATACTCCACCCAGTAAAGTGACTAATTACGATACGTGCCAATGTGCTACTCTCTGAGCGAGAAAAATGAGATTGAAGTCGTTGTGTGATGGCTTGTAACATTACGATTGTTGTCTCTTGTGTTTAGTTTTATATTAGTTTTATTGTACGTTTGTAAAAAAGGGCTACAAATTCGGTATTGAATTTATAGCCCTATATTGTTGTTTTGCCTAATTTTTGGAATTTCCCGAATATTGTTATTCGTTAATAAGCATTGGCATAAGTAGGCAGAGGAGGTCTTCGTTCTCTTCGTTTTCGACAGGGAGTATAAGTCCTGCACGAGAAGGGTCAGAGAGGAGTATGCGAATTTCGGCTGTAGAAATGCTCGATACTATCTCGATGAGTAGTGCAGCTTTGAATCCAATCGATATAGGCTCGCCATCGTATTGGCATGGTATTTTGTCTTCTGCCGAGGTGCTGAAATCGATGTCTTGTGCCGAGAGGCGTATTTCACCTTGATTAATGTCTATTTTAATCAAGTTAGTACCCTGATTTGTAAACACTGCAATACGTTTTATGGCATTGGCAAACGATGCACGGTCTACTATAACCTCAATGTCGTTGTTTTGAGGTATTACGGCAGCATAGTTGGGATATTTGCCCTCAATCTGGCGACAGTAGAGAGTGTAGTGTGGCATCTCATACGATATATTTTGTGTGTCGAAGATGATGTCTACCATATCTGTTTCGCCTGCTAAGATAGCACGAAGCAGTTGTCCTGCTTTACGTGGAAGAATAAACGATGATGGCTCGCTAAATGGGGTAGCGCTATTTATTAAACGTACCAATTTGTGAGCATCGGTTGCTGCAAAGGTTACTCCTTTTTCGTTAAACTGGTGGAATACACCTGTCATTGTTGGACGAACATCTTCGGCTGCTGCTGCAAACGAGGTTTTGGTAATACCTTGAAGTAGGGTAGGTGCTGCAACTGTATACTTTTTAGCGTTTGCATCAAGCTCTTTAAGTTTTGGATAGTCGCCTCCTGGCTTGCCCACAAACTTATATTTACCCGATTCGGTGCGGAACTCCACGCCGTAGTTTTCGGTGCTTATTTCAAATACCAATGGTTGGTCGGCAAACTCTTTAATGGTTTCCATTAGTAGTTTGCTGGGAAGTGCCACCATAATTTCGCCCTCAACATCACTCACCTCCAATCTCGAAACTATGGTTGTGTCTAAGTCGGAGCCTGTAATGGTGAGCATATTGTCAGACACTTGTAACAAAAAGTGGTCTAATATAGCCATTGAACTTTTTGAAGGGACAACACGTCCTACTGTTTGTAGGCGGTTGAGCAACTGTGAACTCGATACTGTAAATTTCATATTTTTGTATTGGGGTTTAGTTGATTTATTTTAAGGGTTGGCTTTACGATATAAATTATAGTTTGAAGTGTTAGTCTATTAGACTAAGTAACTTAATGTGTTAGTGTTATGCATCGATGTTGGCATAAACGGCATTTTGCTCAATAAATTCGCGGCGTGGGCCTACGTTTTCGCCCATAAGCATTGAGAATACTTGGTCGGCTTCGGCTGCATTGTCAATTGTTATTTGGCGGAGTGTGCGGTTTTCTGGGTTCATTGTGGTGTCCCATAGCTGCTCGGCTTGCATCTCTCCAAGACCTTTGTATCGTTGCTGTATAATGCCCGATTCGCTACCGCTGCCATACTCTTCGATAAAACGAAGACGTTGGTCTTCGGTCCAACAATATTGTTGCACTTTGCCTTTTTTGCAGAGGTAGAGTGGGGGAGTGGCTATGTAGATATATCCGTTTTCGATCATCTCTTTCATATAGCGGAAGAAAAATGTGAGGATAAGGGTAGCAATGTGTGCGCCGTCTACATCGGCATCGGTCATTATTATCACTTTGTGGTAGCGGAGTTTGTTCATATTTAAGGCTTTGGAATCTTCTTCTGTGCCTATTGTTACACCAAGTGCGGTGTATATGTTGCGTATCTCTTCACTTTCGAAAGCACGGTGTTGGAGTGCTTTCTCTACGTTAAGAATTTTACCACGGAGAGGTAGTATAGCTTGGTATTTGCGGTCACGACCCGATTTTGCCGAACCTCCTGCAGAGTCTCCCTCAACAAGGAATAGCTCGCAAAGCGAAGCATCGCGGCTTGAGCAGTCGGCAAGTTTGCCGGGAAGTCCTCCTCCCGAAAGTGGCGACTTGCGCTGTACCATTTCGCGTGCTTTGCGTGCTGCGCTACGTGCTGTAGCTGCCAATATCACTTTTTGGACTATTGTCTTAGCCTCTGATGGGTGCTCTTCGAGGTAGTTGCCGAGGGCTTCACCTACGGCTTGGTCAACCATGCCCATTACTTCTGTGTTGCCAAGTTTGGTTTTGGTCTGTCCTTCAAATTGTGGTTCTGCCACTTTTACCGATATGATAGCTGTTAGTCCCTCGCGGAAGTCGTCGCCCGAGATTTCTACTTTCACTTTGTCGAGCAACTTGTTGTCCTCGGCATATTTTTTCAGCGTACGAGTTAGCGCACGACGAAATCCCGACACGTGAGTACCGCCCTCGATAGTGTTAATGTTGTTTACATACGAGTGCAGGTTTTCGGAATATGAGGTGTTGTACACCATTGCTATCTCTACTGGTGTGCCAAATTTTTCGGTGTTGATGTGTATAACATCGGGTATCAAGGCTTCGCGACTTTTGTCGACATAGCGCACAAATTCGCGCAGTCCCTCTTCAGAATAGAAACGTTCGCTCTTAGGTTGGTCGCCCTCGTTTTCTATGCGATAGTCGGTAAGCGTAAGGGCAATGCCTGCATTGAGGAAAGCCAACTCACGCAAACGAGCTGCCAATATGTTGTATTGATATACTGTTTCTGTAAATATTTCTGGGTCGGGGTGGAATGTAACGCTAGTGCCGGTGGTGTCAGCCTCGCCCTCTTCGTGTACTTTGTTAAGTGGCTTGCCTTGGCTGTAGTCCTGTACAAAGAGTTTTCCCTCGCGGCGTACCTCAACGTGCAGACTTGTAGATAGCGCATTAACGCAGCTAACACCCACTCCGTGCAGACCACCTGATACTTTATATGAACCTTTGTCGAATTTACCACCGGCGTGGAGTACTGTCATAACTACTTCAAGAGCCGAGCGTCCCTCTTTTTCGTGCATACCTACAGGTATACCGCGACCATTATCGGTTACGCTTATAGAATTGTCGGCATTAATGCTAACGTTTATAGTGTCGCAGTAGCCGGCAAGAGCTTCGTCTATAGAGTTATCAACCACCTCGTATACCAAGTGGTGCAGTCCTTTTACGCTTGTGTCGCCGATGTACATCGATGGACGTTTTCGCACTGCTTCAAGCCCCTCAAGTACCTGAATACTATTAGCTCCATAGTCCTGCACATCTTCGTTTTTCTGTTCGTCTGTCATATCTATTTTCTATAATTTTAATTGTATTGTGCGGCACCTTTTAAGCCGCTCTAAAAGTGTACAAATTTACAATTTTTTTCCCATACTACAAAATATAATTTTTTGCAGTGGAAATATGACTGTAATAATTCAGAAATTGCAAAGGTTGATTTGTTGTGAGGAAAAGTAGAAGATTAATTATAGAAAAGAAACAGAAAAGTTGTATCTTTGTACCCTATTTCTTTATTGATGTAGTTATGCTTTGGACTCTGTTTCTCTCTTTTTTGAAAATTGGTGCGTTCACTATTGGTGGGGGGTATGCTATGCTCTCTGTGATAGAGCGTGAGGTGGTGACTAAACATCATTGGATTGAGCGTGACGAATTTCTTGATATGGTGGTGCTTTCGCAAACTGCACCGGGCATATTGGCTATGAATATTTCTATCCTCGTAGGGCGTAAAATAGGTGGCTTTCGTGGTTCGCTTGTGGCTGCTCTTGGTGCAGGATTGCCTTCGTTTGTGGTGATACTGTTTATTGCTATTTTTCTTCAGCAGTTTCAAGATAATGTGTACGTTATCAAAATATTCCGAGCTTTGCGCCCTGCCGTTATAGCCCTTATTGCCGTACCAGTGTTCAATCTTGCAAAGTCGGCTCACGTGTCGCTTTACAATGTGTGGATTCCTATGTTGGCAGCACTGCTTATTTGGCTGTTGGGCGTGTCGCCTATATATATAATATTAGTTGCTTTCGCTGGCGGTTTTATCAAAAAGATTATCGATGATAAGCGAGTAAAAAAAGAAGGCTCAAAAGATTAAGGGTGTCTACAATGTTATACTTACAACTTTTTATAACGTTTTTCAAAATTGGGGTTTTCGGTTTTGGTGGTGGTGCTGCTATGCTATCGCTCATACAATTTGAGTTAGTGGAGCATTACCACTGGATTACCGATGCCCAATTTGTCGATATGGTTGCTATTAGTCAGGTTACTCCCGGTCCGATAGGGATAAACTGTGCCACATACGCCGGCTATCTCTCGTCCGGCAATGTGTTTGGAGCATTTGTAGCAACTTTTGCACTTGTGCTACCTTCGTTTGTGATAATGATGATATTGGCAAAGGTAATGTCTCGTTTTGGCTCAAACCCTTGGGTAAAGTCGGTGATGAGCATCTTGCGCCTAACAGTGATTGGACTCATTGCCGCTGCTGCACTGCTACTTATTAACGAAACAAGTTTTGGCGAGGGCTATACCGAATGGCGTGCGTGGCTTATATTTGTCGGCTCTTTTGTAGCCGTAAAGTGGTGCAAAGTTTCGCCTATTCAGATGATTTTGGCTGCTGCCGTAGTGGGTTTAATAATATATTAAGGAAATGGATAGTTCTAAGGGAATGAGTGATTGGGAACAACGTACCGAATTGATGTTTGGCACTGAGCGAGTGGAACTGTTGCACCGCACCAATGTGCTTGTAGTAGGTGTTGGTGGAGTAGGTGCATACGCTGCCGAAATGCTAGTACGCTCTGGTGTGGGACATATCTCTATAGTTGATGCCGATACTGTGTCTGCCTCAAACCGAAATCGCCAACTTATAGCCCTTTCGTCTACTACAGGACTTTCAAAGGTAGATGTTCTTGCTGCTCGTTTGCTCGATATTAACCCCGATTTGAATATTACTACATTGCACGAGTATCTTCGTGACCAACGGACGGTAGAGGTTTTAGAATCGCAACACTTCGACTTTGTAGTTGATGCTATTGACACTCTTGCTCCTAAAGTTTTTCTTATTCAGCAAGCTGTGGAACGTGGTATTCGAGTCGTAAGTTCTATGGGTTCTGGTGGAAAAATAGATCCCGAGCGTGTGGCAATTGACGATATTTCGAAATCAGATTACTGCAAACTTGCTCGTATGGTGCGCAAGCGACTGCATCGTTTGGGTATTCGTAGCGGAGTTACTGTGGTCTATTCGCCCGAGGTAGTACCACCCGAACGAATGGTAATAACCGAAGGCGAGAAGAATAAAAAATCGAACGTAGGCACAGTCAGCTATATGCCTGCCATTTTCGGGTGCTATATAGCTTCGTACATTATTCGCCAAGTAGTAGGAGAATAATGTTCTGTCTATGAATAGATTGTAAAAATTTTTGACATTTTTCATGCTCGCTAACGTGATTTTGTATTTTAGGCGAACGGGTTTGGATTATGGAGTAAAGAAGCAAAGCGGGCTATGTGGCTGAGAGAATAATTCAAAGATGCCGAATATAATCAAAATCAAATTATGAAAATCACATTATGATAGATATAAATAAAGTTAACAAATCCTTTGGTTCGCTTCGCGTGTTGCGTGACGTGTCGTTACACATAGCTCCACGAGAGATAGTAAGTATAATGGGTCCAAGTGGTGCCGGTAAGACTACACTGCTTCAGATTATTGGCACTCTCGATAGCCCCGACTCGGGTTCGATTTCGGTGGACGGTACTGATATATTATCGCTTCGTGGTAGCGAGGTGGCGCGATTTCGTAATCAGAAGCTTGGCTTTGTCTTTCAGTTTCACCAACTTCTGCCCGAATTTTCTGCCGAAGAGAACATTATGATGCCTGCCCTTATAGGCGGTATGGCTATGCGAGATGCTCGGCGTGAGGCACTACGATTGCTCGATTTTTTGGGTCTGAGAGACCGTGCTGCGCACCGCCCTGCACAATTGTCGGGAGGTGAGAAACAGCGTGTAGCGGTGGCTCGTGCTTTGATAAATAACCCGGCTGTAATTCTTGCCGATGAACCATCGGGAAGCCTCGACTCGCACAACCGCGACGAGCTACACCGCCTATTTCGTGACCTTCGCGACACTATGGGGCAAACCATCGTGATTGTTACTCACGATTCACATCTCGCCTCTCTTTCCGACCGCATAATTAATATTGTCGATGGTCAGATACAGGGGTAAAGTATGGTGTTGTGCATATAAATAAAATTTTGTACCTTTGTACGTTTTAGTTTAATTGGTTGAATAATAAGCTATATAACAATGTATTCAGTTAGCGATTTTGATGATATTTGTGCCTATTCAGATGAGTTGGCAGTAAGTAAGTTGCACGAACTTTTTGGGCAACCCGAGTTTGTAGCATTTATATCGAACCTTTTCCCCGAGATTGATTTTGAGGCGATGGTAAAAGCAATGTCTAATTTTACTTCTGTCGACGATATTCAGCATACGGTGGTAAAACCGCTATTGGAACATCTTATTAAAAAGTCTACGACAGCACTTACAGCTTCTGGTATCGAAAATATGTCGTCCTCATCGGCTCTCTATATGAGCAACCATCGCGATATAGTTATGGACCCTGCTCTGCTGCAGCTGACCCTGCTTCGTCATGGACATATCTCTACCGAGATAGGTATTGGCGATAACTTGCTTTCGCACGAGTGGATACGCAATTTCGTGCGCATTAATAAGAGTTTTATCGTTAAACGAGGACTTACACCACGTGATTTGGCTCGTGTGTTTTCGCAACTAAGTGCATACATTCGCTATACTATTACCGACAAAAAGGCATCGGTTTGGATAGCACAGCGCGAAGGACGAGCTAAAGACTCTAACGACCGCACACAAGAGAGTATACTAAAAATGTTTGCACTTAGCGGAACTGGTAGTATTATTGATAATCTTCGTCCGTTAAATATTTCACCTCTTGCCATTTCATACGAATACGACCCATGTGATTACCTAAAAGCATACGAAGCACAACGTCGTCGCGACGATGCTAACTTCCGCAAAGCCCCAAACGAAGATATGATAAGTATGCAAACAGGCATTATGGGTTTTAAAGGACGTGTGCATTACACCTTTACACCTTCGATTAATTCTGATTTGGACCAGATAGAGGCGCAAGGCTTGTCTCGCAAAGAACAACTTGCCGCAATTTGCGCACTATGCGACCGCCGTATTCACGCCTCGTATGTCATCTATCCGGTTAATCGTATGGCTTATTCGCTATTGACAGGCGACAATCACATACTTTTTGCCGACCCGCAACCAGCACGTTGTAGGGCAAAAGAGTATTTAGAGAGCCGCCTTGCCTTAATTACCGATCCTAAAGCCGACAACGACTTCTTGTGGAAAAAGCTATTGGAAATGTATGCCAATCCGCTAATTAACCATATCGAGGCGAAAAAACAGATGCAACAAAGGTAAGCAATAAAAATAACAAACAAAATAATAACTAATTAAATTCAACCAACAATCACATGTTCAAAGGACATCCAAAAGGGCTTATTCCAGCTGCCCTAAGTAATATGGGTGAACGCTTCGGCTACTATATTATGAATGCTGTATTGGTGTTGTTTCTCTGCTCTAAGTTCGGACTTGAGGGCGATAAAGCAGGCATCATTTACTCTATGTTTTATGCAGGTATCTACCTCCTTAGCCTTGTTGGCGGTTTTATTGCCGATAAAACTCAGAACTATAAATCAACAATTGCCACAGGTCTTGTCATTATGGCTGCTGGCTATGTCATTCTCTCTATCCCGGTATTTGCTGAACCTGGCAACAACGCTTGGCTACTTACAGTTACTTGTATAGCTCTTTTTTTGATAGCTTTTGGTAACGGCTTGTTCAAAGGTAACCTTCAGGCTGTGGTAGGTCAGATGTACGACAACCTCGAAGCCGATGCAGCTAAAGAGGGACCGGAGGCTCTTCGTATAGCTCGTAGCAAACGCGACCCCGGTTTCCAAATTTTCTATGTATTCATCAACATAGGTGGACTTATAGCTCCATTTATAGCTCCTATGCTCCGTAGCTCATGGCTCAAAACCAATGGTTTAGTGTACGATGCTGCTCTTCCTGAACTTTGCCACAAATTCATTAACGGCACTATTGGTGGCGAACAAATGGCAAACCTCAACGAACTTATGGCTCGTGCAGGTGGCGACTTAGCTAATATGCAAGATTCTTGTATGACATATCTGAAAATATTCAACGAGGGAGTACACTTCTCTTTCATTGCATCGGTGGTAGCTATGGTACTCTCGCTTGTTATCTTTATGATATTTAAGAAAGGCTTTCCAACTCCATCGCGTAAAGAGGCTGCTGCTGTTGAGGATTATACTCCAGAGGAGAAAGCATCAATGGCACGCGAAATCAAACAGCGTATGGCTGCTCTTTTTGCTGTACTTGGTGTGTCGGTATTTTTCTGGTTTGCATTCCACCAAAATGGTATGTCGCTCTCGCTCTTTGCAAAAGACTTTGTTAAGACCGATGCTATACCACCCGAAATATGGCAGGCAGTTAACCCATTCTTTGTAATCACCCTTACACCTATTATAATGGCTATCTTCGGAGCGTTGACCAAACGCGGACACGAAATATCTACTCCTCGTAAGATTGCTATAGGTATGCTCATTGTGGCATGTGCTTATCTCTTCCTTTCGATATTTAGTGCAATTAAAGGTTATCCATCGGCAGATACATTCAAAGCTCTACCTGTTGGCGAACAAGAAGCCTCTAAAGCAGGATGGTGGGTACTTATTGCAACTTATTTCTTCCTTACTGTGGCAGAGTTGTTTATCTCACCACTTGGCTTGTCGTTTGTGTCGAAAGTAGCTCCAAAATCTATGCTCGGACTTTGTCAAGGACTTTGGCTTGGTGCAACCGCAGTAGGTAACTTGCTATTGTGGATAGGTCCAATCCTCTATGCAAAACTCCCATTGTGGCAATGTTGGTCGGTATTTATGATCGTCTGCCTAATCTCTATGAGTGTTATGCTCGGTATGGTAAAATGGCTCGAACGTGTTACTAAATAGTATTCGTTAGAATACATTATAGAACTCACTATATTATTATTCCCCAAATCGCACAGCTTATATAAATAGGGTGTGGCGACTTGGGGGATATTGACTTTAGCGACATAAAGGATGCTTACGTATAAGATTATGCCTCTATAAATTAGAGCTAATGTTTCTCTAAAATAGCAATTAAGCGGTACTAATCAGTTATCTGATTAGTACCGCTTAATTGCTATTTTAGACTTTTTCTTTTAGTCGCTTATTCGGCTTTGCCGGCACTGCCGAGGACGTTGCGGCATTTGTGCATATAGAGTTGTTTAAGCTCTTCACGTGCTGGTCCGAGATATTGGCGTGGGTCGAATTTGTCGGGGCTGTCTACCATAAATTTACGTATAGTTGCTGTCATTGCCAAGCGTCCGTCAGAGTCGATGTTTACTTTGCAAACTGCCGATTTAGCGGCTTCACGAAGTTGTTCTTCGGGAATACCAATAGCATCTTTCAAAGCTCCACCATGAGTATTGATGGTTTCAACATACTGCTGTGGCACTGACGATGAGCCGTGAAGTACGATAGGGAAACCGGGAAGACGTTTTTCTACCTCTTTCAATATATCGAAACGTAGAGGAGGTGGCACAAGTTTGCCGTTTTCGTCGCGTGTGCATTGTGCAGGAGTAAATTTGTTAGCTCCGTGCGATGTACCTATTGATATAGCAAGAGAGTCTACTCCTGTACGTTTTACAAACTCTTCAACCTCTTCCGGACGAGTGTATGTGTGTACCTCTGCGTGTACATCGTCTTCGATACCTGCAAGTACTCCGAGTTCACCCTCTACAGTTACGCCATATTGGTGAGCATATTCTACTACTTTTTTGGTCAATTCGCAGTTTTCATCGAATGAGTGCGATGAGCCATCTATCATAACTGACGAGAAGCCCATATCTACGCAACTTTTGCATAGTTCAAAAGTGTCGCCGTGGTCAAGGTGAAGACAGATTTGTGGTTTTTCCCATCCAAGCTCTTTGGCATACTCAACAGCACCCTGAGCCATATAACGAAGGAGGGTTTGGTTGGCATATTTACGTGCGCCACTTGACACCTGAAGTATAACAGGCGATTTAGTTTCGGCACATGCCTGAATGATAGATTGCATCTGCTCCATATTGTTGAAGTTGAATGCAGGTATGGCATAACCGCCATCAATTGCACCTTTAAACATCTCACGAGTGTTTACAAGGCCTAATTCTTTGTAACTTACCATAGTAATTTTTAGTGTGTTTTTATGTATTATCTATTGGTTAATTGTCTAAATATTAGTTTTTTTGAGCATATAACTCGCTGTGGCACGCTGCCATCTCGTTGCTGTCGCTGCAAAGGTACTCATTATTTTTTACTTACGCAAATCGAAGAGGTAAGCCACGCTAAGTTTCAAAGTGCCTTGTGTGAGGTAGTTGATAGTTTGGTATGGCATAGGCAGAGTGTATAGGTAGCGGTTAGCGGTTGAGTTATTGAACCCATATTGGTAACCAATGCGTCCCTGCAAGTTGCGCCATTTAAGAGCTAAGCCCACTTCGGCAGCAATTTCGCAGCGTACTATACGCCCCTTGTCCTTTTCGAAAATCTTTTCTTGAGCGTAAGTTACGGGCTTTTGGTTAGGAGTCATTAGCCAAGCCTTGTCGGTTGCATGCAAGCCGCAAGTAAAAACAGGACCTCCAAAAAGCGAGAGTGTTAACTCGGTTTTCAGTGGAAAATTTACGTAGAAGTGGAATGGTACATTAAGGTAGCCTATCTGACGCTTAAACATAGTTGTAGTATCGACTGTGGCGTAGTCGGCTTTCCATCGCATAGTACGCAGTTCGTACATAGCCGAGATGTCGAAACCCCAACGATTGGTGACATCGTATTCGAACATCAAGCCGGCGTGTAGACCAGCACCGGGAATTGATAGAAACGATGCATTTTTGTCGCCCGACAATATAGTGCCGTGGTTGAGCGATGGACCACCAATGAAACCTAATTTCTGCGCTGATGCAGTAACACTTATAGTAAGTAAAGCGACTAAGGCGATGGCAAATTTTATTGTTTTATTCATTTATTGTTTTTTCTTTTTCAGATTGATGAAGTAGTATTTTGGAGGGTTATACTCCTTAAAATTCTACTTTGGGGGCTTCGGCAGCTGCCTCATCGGCTTTGAAGTATGCAGTTGTGTCGAAGTTAAACATACTAGCGAGAATGTTTGTGGGGAAACGGCGGATGGTGGTGTTGTACATCTTGGCAGTTTCGTTAAAGCGGCTACGAGCTACTTGAATACGATTTTCTGTTCCCTCTAATTGCTCTTGCAAAGCAAGAAAGTTTTGGTTAGCTTTTAAGTCGGGGTAATTTTCGGTTAGCATAAGCAGACGACCGAGAGCCGAACCCACTTCGCCTTGTGCGCTCTGATAGCGAGCTAAAGCCTCTTCAGACAAGTCGTTAGCATCGACTGTAACCTGTGTTGCGCGAGAACGAGCGGCAATTACAGACTCTAAAGTTTCACTTTCGTGAGCGGCGTAGCCCTTTACTGTTGAAACAAGGTTTGGTATCAAGTCGGCACGACGTTGGTACTGGCTCTCAACATTGCTCCACTCGGTGGTAACAGTCTCTTGTGCTACTACAAGTTTGTTGTATCCATTTCCGATCCATATACCTATTATTGCCACTACTGCTACTACGATTATTATCGTTAATGTACTCTTTTTCATATTTTGTTATAATTTTCTGTATTGTAATGTTTGATACTAAAATTCTTAAAGCAGCTAAATCTAAAATCGTCCGCCAGCGCCACCGCCACCTGACATGCCGCCTCCGAAACCGCCACTGCTTATGCCACCGCCAAAGCCTCCGTGATTGCCACGCCCTGCTGTTGTGGCTACTATTATTAGTGGTATAATGTATGGAACTACTTTCTTTAAGCCGCAATTAGCGCATTGGTATGTTCGTTCGCCTTTTCCTGTGGAGAGTGTTGTGGCAGGAAGCAGTATGTAGTCGGACTGCAAGATGTATGTTCTTGCTCCACACTGTGGACATTTTGTGTATTTGGTGTTTTTTACTGCGTAGGGAAGTATGTCGTTATGACTGCACACATTGCAGTGCCACACATCGTAGTCTACACTCTTAACTCGTTCCTCGGCTTGCTGACCAAAATTTAGGTATCGGTCTTCCTCCTCTTCTGACAGACAACGCATAGTACCTCCGCAATGGTCGCAAGTTTTGGGTAGTAAACGTTGTGCTTGACGATGTCGGCGAGTGTAATGCCACAAAAAAATCATAGGTAGTGGAAATACAAATGACAATATACCTGTTACTTTCACTACATCGGTCATCTTTTCATACCGCACATTGTTCTCTCCACGTAGGTTTTTGGTTGTATGATATACTACTAACGACATAAGAATAAGCATTAATAGAGCTATGGTAAAGTATGTGGCAAAGGTATTGCCTGCGGTGATTTGTGGTGCTGCTGTGTTGAGCAGTAGTTCTTCGCGAGCTTCGTCGGTGGTGAGACGTGCATATATTTTGTCAATGGCAGTGGTGAATGCTTGGTCAACAGCACCTTGACGCATAAGTGGAAATATCGTCTCGTTGAGCAAGCCATCGAGATATGCATCGGGGAGTAGTCCTTCGAGTGCATAGCCAGTCTCGAATTTCATTGCTCGTATATTAACAACATAGAGAAAGAGCAGACCATTGTTTTTGCCTTTTTCGCCTATCTGCCAATGGTTGAATAATTGGTAGGCAAAGTCGTATTCGTCATCGCCCTCTATTCCCGGCACTATGGCTACTGCAATTTGCACACCAAGCATTGTGTTGAGAGATGTTATCTGCTCATTAATATGCTTCTTAGTGCTGTTAGAAAGTATGTGATCATCGTCACTTACCCAGCACGAAAAGCATTGTTGTTGTGGATTGGTAACATCACAAGGCGACAAGTGCTCACTATATGCGGTGCGGCATAATGTGGTGAGCAACAATATAGTGGCGATAATATATCGACTTATTTGCCTCATAAGGTTAGAAATTGAATGTAATGAATATTAGATGTGTAGCGTTAATAATTTATTACATCTAATAGGTCAATGTCGAAAATAAGAGTGCTGTATGGGGGAACTACAAAATTGTCGTAACCATCTTTAGTACCCTCTTTGTCGTACCCTTCGGAGTAGGGAATATATATACGGCATGACGAGCCTTGTCGGAGTTGCGACAAAGCATCTTGCCACCCTTGAATGGTATTTCCAAGTGAAAACGATAACTCTTTACCATCGTTAAATATTGTGCCATCAATAAGGTAGCCGCGATAGTTGACAATGATGGTACTCGAACGTTCGGTGTCGGGGTCGATAGATGGTTTGGGTATTGCGCCAAAGCCATTGTGGTATATCTCCATCATCACACCCGTGGGGAGTGTGCGTGTTTCGATGATTTCTGGGTCGTCCTCAGCGGGAGTTCCAAGGGTAGATACTTTCTGAGCTATCCACTCTTCGTTTAATTCGCGCCAAGTGCCAAACCCCTCTTTGCAACTACTCATCGATAGTGTTGCAACAAATAGAACTAATATGTATATTGTTGTTTTGATTTTCATATCGTGTGTCAATATAATATCTTGCAAAGTTAAGATAAAAAGTTGATTTAGGCAGAATATATTGAAGTGATTAACCAAATTTATATATTTGGCACTAACAAGCGGAGTAAAAAATTAACTGCTACTGGCATTGCAAAGCTAAAAAGAGTAACTATGACCATATAGCGGTTTTTCTGATTTTCGTTAATTGGCACTAATGTGTCGCTACATTGCCACACTATGTAAAAGGTGTAGACATAGAAAAATTGGATAAAAAACAGACTGGGAAACAGTCCCATAAGCATTTTTACTGCAAAGGTTACTCCCAATATAACAGCCGTTAAGGATTCTGTTTGCCAATGGTGAACCTTATCATTAAAACCGTATGCTGTAAACCAATGGATAAACCCTTTAAGAACGTAATAGGTGAGCGTGTAGGTAATGAATGTAAAAATCGACTTGATTATTTCTGTCTCGAAAGAGGTGTCTTGAAAACCCAAAGGCATACCTACAATATTGGCAATCGATGCTATTACCGAGAGGGGCAATACAAAATGAGGAAAGAGTTTTTTGCCTCGAAAAAGTTCCGACAGACGGCTGTATTGTAAGGTTTCTTGAGGACGTGTAATTATGAGCCAAAGCACCTCGAAGTCGAAGCGTATGTAATGCCATATTTTTGACATTTTGCTCACGGCAGCATCTGATGTTTGATTCATAAAGTTTTACCTATTTGTTTTGTCAAATTGTTTTAGTAATTCTATCTCCTCTGTCCACAGAGCCTCATCGGGTGTTTCGAGTATGAGAGGAATACTATCAAAGCGTGGGTCTGTGACTATACGCTCGAAAGGCGATAGCCCCAATAGCCCTTTGCCTATAGAGTCGTGGCGGTCGACACGTGAGGCAAGCTCTTTTTTAGAGTCGTTAATGTGCATACCTCGCAGGTAATTGAATCCCACAATGTTGTCGAACTCGTTCCACACCGACAGAAAACCCTCTTCACTTTGCAAATTGTAACCCGATGCAAAGGCGTGTTGAGTGTCAATGCATACGCCTACTCTGGTTTTGTCGTCGACAAGGTCGATTATAGTGCGTAGATGTTCAAACCGATAGCCCATATTAGAACCTTGTCCTGCTGTATTTTCGAGTACGGCAGTCACGCCCTTTGTTTGGCTAAGAGCTATATTTATGCTTTCGGCTATGCGTTTAAGGCAATCGTCTTCGCTTATTTTTTTAAGGTGAGAACCTGGATGAAAATTTAGGCGGTCGAGACCTAACTGCTCGCAGCGGTGCAACTCTTCGGTAAACGATTTACGGCTTTTATCAAGACCTTCATCGTCGGGCGAACCGAGATTTATAAGATAGCTGTCGTGCGGCAATATTTGCGAGGGGGTATAGCCATACTCTTGGCATCTCTGTTTGAAAATTTCTATCGATTTTTCTGACAAAGGCTGCGAAAACCATTGTCGTTGATTTTTGGTGAACAGAGCAAAAGCAGTTGCTCCTATCCGCTTTGCATTAGCCGGCGCATTTTCCACTCCGCCATTTGCACTTACGTGTGCTCCTATATATTTCATAATCTGATAGATTTACGACGGTGAATGAGTATGTAAACAATGGCAAAGAGTGCAAGCAGTACAAGAGGCAGTGTAATGGCACTAACTATAATAGCAGTGCGATGTGTATCGGTAACAGCACGATTTAATAATCGAAGTTCGATTTGTTTGTTGCGTAAATTCATAACACCCTCATCGTCGGTAAGGTAAAGCATTGTGTTTACAATAAAATCACGGTTGCCATAGCTGTGTTGTGTTAGGCGGTCGAAACCAAGAGGAACAACCATTAGACCTTCGGCATGCTGTTCAATATCGTTACGAATAATATCGGCATCGGACACTACCACCATTCTTGTTTCGCTACTTTTGCTTATTTGCTGCGAGCCAACAATACCATCGGGTATCATACGATGGCGGAAAATAGAGGTAAATTGTCCCTCTATGCCAACAGCAACAGGTATATAGGCATTGTTAAAATACTCTTTAGGTTCAACATCTATAGCATCGCTCACATTAATAGCATTGGGGGCAAAACCAACGTGCGATGCGTTTGACGAGGCAAGTAGCAGACTTTTGCGACTTGTAAGCGTATCGCCAACTATCTCAATGCCCGATGCAAAGTCGGCACGTACGCTACCAATAGTCTTTGTGATAGGGTGTAGTGGCGAAGTTTGAAGAAGTGGGGTGTAAAACCATGGTATAGGTTCAAAGCGAGGTTCATCGCCTGGACGAGCTATATTAACCGGAATGTAGGCACACTGCATATCCTCAATTACAGAGGGGGTAATGCGCACTCCGTAGCGGAATAGCATATCGGAGAGGTTTACATCGTTGGCTATTAAAGGAGTAGAGCCATTAGACGATAGCATTTTAGCCGAAGTCTGAGTGCCATCTATCATCCATAGCACTCTGCCGCCACGCATAATATATTGGTCTATGATATATTTATCGCTTTCGGAGTATGGAGTTTTAGGTCCTGCAATTATTATAGCAGAGTAGGCATCGAGTATTGAAGCATCGTGTGCTAACACTCCGCGGTCGACATAGAAATATCTACTTAAAGCATCTGTAGCATCGTACACCTCCTCTTCGCTCCATTCGCCGTGCCCTTCGATAAATGCCACACGCTTAGCATTTTTTGACGTGAGAATACGAATAGCATCGGCAAACTGAAATTCGAGGTCTTCAATAGCCATATTGACAGCCTCTTCGCCACTTGTTTGTCCCGATGGTTGCATTAAGCAAATTTGCACAGTGTCGGTAGCACTGCTAAGTTCTGCCCATGGGAAAATTATTTGTTCTGCCATTTTGCCACCACGCTGACGCATAGTAACATTCATACCTCGCAGTCCGCGATTTTCTAACTGGGTATATAGTGCATAGCGCATATCGTCGCTTGATGCATCGTTAGGGTCTATGTGGTTAACGATGATGCGAGGACGACAGTAGCCATTCATTTCGGCTATCATATCCTCGGCAGCGTGAGAAAGGCGAAGCATATTGGCATCAAGATTACCACAGAGATATAGTGTAGCGTGCAACGGTTTTTCGTTGGCACTAAGGAGATTTCGAGTGCTTTCCGATATGGTATATCTTTTTTCACTCGTGAGGTCTACACGGAAGTATGCTTTTGACGTAAACAATAGCCATAGTCCAATAATGACTATTGCTATTGGTATAATATAGTGTGTGAGGATTTGTCGTTTACGTGTCATATCGTATGGTATGGGGGGGTTATCGTCTGTGCAGTTTGCCGAGCATAGTGCGTTCGGTTCGTGATGGATTTTCGGTTTTGTTCAGTTCGGGGTAGGAGATGCGGGTGTGGTATATGTTTTTTAGTTTCTCTTTGAAAACCGACTTGGCAGTCTCTACGTTTTTGAAAGAGAGTGGTGCGTTCTTAAATTGTCCATCGGCAATCTGCCCATCAATTACCTTTTCCACCATAAGGTCGATAGTGTCGGAGTCGTACGATTTAAGACTTCTCGATGCTGCCTCTATTGCATCGGTCATCATAAGCACCGCCTCTTCTTTAGTTGATGGTAGTGGTCCGGGGTAAGTAAATAGCGACTCGTCTATCGGTTTATCAGGAAAATCGTTTTTGTACGAGTTGAAGAAATAGCGAGTTTTGCTTGTGCCGTGGTGCGATGCTATAAATTTAATGATAGGTTTTGGAAGATGGGCATGCTCGGCAAGTTTCACACCATCGGTTACGTGACTTATAATTATTTGTGCAGCCTCTTGGTATGGAAGTTCCGACATAGGGTTGAATCCCGAAAATTGATTCTCGGTATAGTACATAGGGTTTGTCATCTTACCTAAGTCGTGGTAGAGTGCGCCAGTTCGCACAAGCAGGGCATCGGCATTGATGCGTTTTGCTACCTCAACCGACAGGTTACTTACTTGTAGTACGTGCTGGAATGTACCGGGACATTTTTCGCTAAACTCCATTAAAAGAGGGGTGTTTATGTTAGATAGCTCTATGAGCGAAGTACTGCTAAGGAAACCAAACACTTTTTCTACAATGAATATAATTACGTAGGCAAACATTATAGATAGCGAGTTGACTGCAAATATCAGGTAAATCCACAAGTTTAGTTCGGCTGGTTTAATGCCGTGCGATAGCTCAATAGCGGTGTAAGATATAATGTAGGTTAGCATTATAAGAGCCGCCGTTTTTGCCAACTGTCCACGAGAATTTAGTTCTTTTAAGCTTGCCACTGCCACCATACCGGCCAATATTTGTATAAGCATAAACTCCATAGGCTTCGACAACATAAGCGAAGCTGCCAACACTGTGATGATATGGGTATAAAGGGCTGTGCGAGAGTCGAAAAAGACACGTATTACTATAGGCAGAATGGTGAGAGGTATGTAGTATTCGTTTATGTCGTAATGTATTGTCAGCGAAATTAATGCTATCATACATAGCGACATCAGAAGCATAAAGGCAGTCTTACGAAACGACTCTAACACTTCACCGCGGAACATAAAAAAGTAGACAAACATCAGTAGGTATATCAATACAATGATAGCTACATCGCCCATCACATTCCAATGGTCGTTATTTGTGGTGTTGAGTTTGTTGTTGTTAGACTTACCAAGCGACACTAATATCTGGTGTACGGCAGGTGTTATTACCTCGCCACGATCAATTATACGTTCGCCTCGCTGCACCATTCCCGATGTGGGTAGTATCTGCTTGGTTATCTCGGTAATAGCAAGGTCGGTTTTAGCACGATCTAAAGTCAAATTGGGCTTGACATACTTGTCGATACTTAAGCGGTTAATTTCGTTAACATCTATATCCTCTTTCGTTTCGGCATCGGCTATAATAAAGTCGTAAGCCGATTTTTGAGTGAAGAGTTTCGACACCGGACGAATTTCAGCTTCGTTGTTAGCACTGATAACTTGTATCTCTTTGGCACGCCACTGCTGCAATTGTTTCATCTGCTCCAACGATACCACTCCTTGGCTATATATAGTGGTGAGCATCTCCTCTAAATAGAGTTTCGTGCGCCCATTGTAGTTGATGTTGAGTTTATTGAACGAGTTGTGTTGCCGTGGTGCAACATCGTCGTTGAGCAGATAAAAAGGCACAAGGTCGCACATAGAACTATCGCATTCGGCAGCCAAAGTCTCGTCGGTCTTGTAAATTGGAAAGTCGAAAGGAGCTATTAGTACATCGTATCCCCAAGGTTTATTGACCTCGAAGTAGCGATCGACACGCCCAGTGTGCGGCATTAGCAAGTATACTAATACCACAGTAGCTGCAAAGCAGATTGCTTGTGTTAATCGCAATAGCCAAGTAGGCATCTTCTTGTCGTTCATAGTGTTGCGCCGTTATAAATCTGTTCAACCATGTAAAGAGAGGGCTAAAAATAAACTCTTATTTTACTAATTGCAAAAGAGTGCCAGGCACTCCATCGTACATCTCGTCTATGATAGCTGCATAATGTTGTTGTATTACAGCACGACGAAGTTTTAGGGTAGAGGTCATCTCGCCCGACTCTATGGTAAAGCCCTGTTTGATAAGGTGGAATTTCTTAATTTTCTCGAATGGAGCCATATTTTTTTGACCTTCGGCAATGTGTTGCTCTATCAATTGATGTACTTCGGTATTTGCGAGCAAATCCTCAATGCGGTCGTAAGTTATATTCTTGCTTTGTGCGTATGCTTCAATAGCTTTAAGATTTGGAGCTATAATAGCTGTAACATAGTTTCGGTTGTTGCCTATTACTATTACTTGTTCGATATAGCGGTCGCCTCCAAGAGTAGTTTCTATTTGTTGTGGTGCTATATATTTTCCGTTAGAAGTTTTGAAGAGGTCTTTTATGCGGTCGACCATATAGAGGGTGTTGCCTTCGAGACGACCAGCATCGCCGGTGCGGAACCAACCATCGACAAAACTCTCTTGGTTAATGTCGGGGCGATTGTAGTAACCCGGTGTAACAGTGCGTCCTTTAACCAATATCTCATCGTCATCGCCTATTTTTACTTGTACATCGGGCATAAGAGTACCGAGTGAACCGATAGTAAAATTCTTATCTGGATAGCAACTCACTGTGGCACAAGTCTCTGTCAAGCCATAGCCATAATAAATAGGTAGACCCAAGCTGAGGAAGAAACGCGACAAATTGTCGTCTAATGCGGCACCCGATACTGGGAATAGACGACCGCGGTCTATACCTACTATCTTTTTAAGGACGGAGAATATAAAGCGATTGGCAAACTTATAGTTGCAGTACAAGCGGAAAGAAGCTCGTTTTTCGACTAAGCGGTAGTTGAGATTGTAGTCTCTTCCCACAGCTAAAGCCCAAGTTACCATTGCTTTTTTCATTGGCGAGAAAGTGTCTATCTTCTCTTGCACACCAGCTGCAATCTTTTCCCAAAATCGTGGTACAGAGCATAGTAGGGTAGGGCGAACCTCTTTTATTGTTTTCTGAATATCGGCAGGACGTAGGTTTATATAAACTTTTACATCTTTCCACAGGCAGAAGTATGTCCAGGCTCGTTCAAAAATATGTGTCATTGGTAGGAATGCCATTGATGTGTCCTTTTTGTTTACCTTAGTAAGACGTTCGTCATGGATACGCATAATCTCTATTAGGTTGTAGTGCATTATCATAACGCCTTTGGGCTGACCCGTAGTGCCGGAGGTGTACATAATAATGGCTATATCGTCGTCCGAAGCCTCTTTGCGGCGGCGGTCAACTACAGACTGCATCTCGGTATCGTTACCCATATTCATAAAGTCGCTAAAACGCATTGCACGACTTTCGCCACGTAGGTCTACGCCCTCGTCAAATACCACTATTTGGCGGAGAGATGGACAGCTCTTGAAAGCTTCTAAGGCATTGTCGTACTGCACCTGTTCGCCAACAAATAGTAGCTCTATTTGGGCATCATCGATAATAAACTCCATCTGCTGTGAGGATAATGTAGCGTACATTGGCACCGATATACCACGGTTGGCAAGGTTTGCTAAGTCGGCAATAATGGCTTGAGGCATATTTTGTGAGCAGATACCAACACGGTCTTGCTCTTTAATTCCAAATTTGGAGATGGCACGAGCTATGCGGTCTATTCTATCCGACATTTCAGCCCAAGTCATCTCTACCCATTTCGATAGCGAGTAGTCGCGATAGAGGATTGCTGTTCTGCTACTATACTTCTTGGCTTTGACTTGTGAAAGTCGCGATAAGTGAATTGTTTCCATATTAAATGTGTTTTGTACTCCCTTGAATGTGTTTTATACTCGGCTTGCGGAGTGGTTTTCGTTCTTCAATAGAGCATATTCATTTGCAAAGTTACGATTAACTGATTACACCACCAAGGAAAACCACATTTTATTTCAATTTTTGTTGTCGAAACTTATTTTTAAGTTCGTTAATATCCCAAAAAAACAAGCTGTTTTCAAGAATAAATCTTGAAAGCAGCTTGTTTAATGTATATGTTGAGTGTTATTTCGCTTTTTTTGTTGCTGTGGTTTTGGTTTTTACCGTTGTCTTTTTAGTAGTAGAAGAGGAGGTTTTAGTTGTTTTTGTGGCTGTAGTTTTTGTGGCTGTGCGGCGGCGTGCGCTTGTTTTCGATTTAGCACTATCGTCGGCAACTATTTTTTTGCATTCGTCAAGAGTGAGTGCAGCGGCATCGGTGCCTTTTGGTAATTTATAGTTGGCTTTGGCGTGTGCTATATATGGTCCGAAACGTCCATTCAGCACCACTATATCCTCTTCATCGAAACGCTTAATTTCGCGGTTGCGGTCAGCCTCTTGTTTTGCCAATACCAATTCTATAGCCCGCTCGCGGCTTACAGATAGTGGGTCTTCGTCTTTTGGAATTGAGACATATTTTGAACCAATGTGTACGTATGGTCCAAAACGACCAACCCCGATGCTCAACTTCTCGCCTTCCCACTTACCTAAATCGATGGGTAAGCGGAATAGTTCGAGTGCCTCGTCAAGCGTGATGGTTTCGATAGATTGTCCTGTGCGTAACGATGCAAAACGAGGTTTAGTTTCGTCGCTTGCTGCTCCAATTTGAGCTACAGGCCCGTAGCGACCTATCTTAACAAATATAGGTTCCCCGGTTTTGGGATCTGTGCCAAGTTCACGTTCGCCGGCCTTTTTGCCTGTGGCAGTAAGTGCCTTGTCTACATTAGGATGGAAACGTTTGTAAAAATGGTCAATATTGGCAGTCCACTCCTCTTCGCCCTCGGCTATCTTATCAAATCCTTCCTCAACTCGTGCCGTGAAATTGTAATCCATAATGTTTGGGAAGTTGTCTAAGAGATAGTCGTTCACCACAATACCAATATCGGTAGGCGATAGTTTGCCTTTTTCAATAGTTGGTTTGTCGAGATTGTCTTTCTCGTCTATCTCGCCTTTTTTTAGCGTCAATGTGCGATAGGGGAGTGATGTGTTTGTAATTTCACGTTTCTCTACATATCCACGATTCATAATGGTTGATATTGTAGGAGCGTAAGTTGATGGACGACCTATGCCGAGTTCTTCGAGTTTATGAACAAGGCTTGCCTCGGTGTATCGTGCAGGACGTTGCGAATAGCGTTGACAAGCCTCTATCTCCTCCATATTGAGGGTGGTCGTTTTAGTTATGGCAGGTAGAAGTGCTGTTGGGGCTTCTGCGTCTGGCTCATCGTCTGTAGACTCGATATAAACATTTAAAAAGCCATCGAATGTAAGTACTTCGCCTGTAGCAACAAATTGTTCACTGTTACCATCAACACCTATGGTGATGGTTGTCTTTTCAAATTCGGCATCTGCCATTTGGCTGGCAATAGTACGTTTCCATATAAGGTCGTAGAGGCGTTGCTCTTGTGCCGACCCATCAATAGAGTGTGTGCTTATGTATGTGGGACGAATAGCTTCGTGAGCCTCCTGCGCCCCTTTGCTCTTGGTGGCATACTGGCGTGCGTGATGATAGCGTTCGCCAAGTGTACCTACTATCTCCTCTTTTGCTGTACCAATTGCAAGCGATGAAAGGTTTACAGAGTCGGTACGCATATAGGTAATAAGTCCGTTTTCGTACAGATGTTGCGCAATGCGCATAGTGGTAGATACAGAGTAACCAAATTTGCGCGATGCCTCTTGTTGCAGTGTTGATGTGGTAAAAGGAGCGTTTGGACGACGAATGGTTGCTCGCTTTTCGATATTTTCGATAGTGAAATTAGCATTTTTACATTGTTCTAAAAATGCACGAGCCTCTATCTCGGTCTGAAAACGACGTTTTAGTTCTGCCTTAAATGTCGATTTTTTATTATCTGCTTTTACTGAAAATTTACCAACTACACGATACGATGCCTCAGCTTTGAAATTGTTTATTTCTCTTTCGCGCTCAACAACCAAGCGCACTGTAACAGATTGCACACGTCCTGCCGAGAGCGATGGTTTTATCTTGCGCCATAGCACTGGCGAAAGTTCAAAACCTACTACACGGTCAAGCACACGGCGAGCTTGCTGTGCATCAACCACATTCATATCAATCTGCCGTGGGTGATCAATGGCATTTAATATTGCATTTTTTGTAATTTCATGAAACACAATGCGATGCGTTGGTTTTTTGTCGAGTTCTAATACATTGTGCAAGTGCCACGCTATAGCCTCTCCCTCTCGGTCCTCATCGGATGCAAGCCACACTGTTTCGGCTTTTTTTGCAGCTGATTTTAGTTCCGATACCAACTTCTTTTTGTCGGCAGGTATCACATAGTGGGGTTCGTAATTTTTCTCTACGTCAACGCCTAATCCATGCTCGTCCAAGTCGCGGATATGTCCGAAACTCGACATTACATGGAAGTCGTTTCCTAAAAACTTCTCTATTGTCTTTGCCTTAGCCGGCGACTCCACTATTACTAAATTTTTCTGCATAAGCGTCTATATATAATGTGTACCTAATTTCGGGGTGCAAAGTAACAAAAACTTTTTCGATTAATCACCCCATTCTTAGCGTTTTTTATTTTTTTAACCTTACATTTTTATTTATCCGCCCTAATTTTGCACCTTTTTTCTACTAAATATCAACCTTTTTGAAAATTCTAATCCAAATATTTGGCATTCCGACCACTTATTTGTAATTTTGCACAATTTTATATATAGGGTGGTTCTTAAAATCTTCCAATAAATAAGTCGCAAAAATATACGATTGGTTTTATGCCTAATTTATAGAACTACCCTAAAAGCATTTAGTTGTAACCTATGAAAACTGTCACATTAAAAGATAAAACATTCCGAGTTTCGATGCCCGAGGCAGAGTTGCTCAAAGCCGTAGATGCTGTTGCCGAGAAGATGAACCGTGATTTAGCCGATAGCAACCCACTATTCCTTGTAGTGCTTAATGGAGCTTTTATGTTTGCATCGGACTTGTTGAAGCGTGTAGAGATACCAGGGCAAGTGTCGTTTATTAAGCTCTCGTCCTACTCTGGCACATCGAGCACTGGCGATGTTAACGAAATAATGGGACTAACCGAGTCTGTCGAAGGACGCACAGTGGTAATAATAGAAGATATTATAGATTCGGGACTCACTATGAGCCGCTTAGTGGGACTGCTCAAAGAGAAAGGTGCTGACAATTTGAAGATTGCCACTCTATTCTTCAAGCCCGAAGCCCTTCGGTTCGACTTAACGATAGACTATGTGGCTCTGCACATACCTAACGATTTTATAGTAGGTTATGGTCTTGACTACGATGGCTATGGTCGTAACTTGCGCGATATTTACACATTGGTAAAATAAGTGGTTATCGTTCTACCGTACATATAATTGTAAGTTACAAAACACATTATATACATAAATAAACTCCTCTAATCTTATATCTATTATGCTTAATATCGTTATCTCTGGAGCTCCAGGCTCAGGCAAAGGCACACAAAGCGACATTATTGTTGAACACTACGGACTTTATCATATCTCTACCGGCGATATGCTTCGTGCTGAAATAAAAGCAGGCACTACAAACGGAAAAATTGCCGAGTCGCTTATAGCCGACGGCAAACTTGTTCCCGATGAGATGATGATAGCTATGCTTCGCGATACTGTTGTGGCTCACACCGATGCCAAAGGATTTATATTTGATGGTTTCCCTCGCACTGTTGCGCAAGCCGAAGCCCTCGATGAGATGCTTGGTAAAATAGGCACATCTGTTACCTGTATGCTCTGTATGGAGGTAGAACACGACCTTTTGGTTGAGCGTCTTCTTAACCGTGGCAAAACATCTGGTCGTGCCGATGACAATCTCGAAACCATACAGAAACGCCTCGATGTGTTCAACGCACAGACTATGCCTGTAATTGACTACTACAAAAAGTCCAATCGTTGCCACACTGCAAGCAACAATACTACTGTTGACGAGTGCTTTGCACAAGTAAAGCGCATCATCGACTCTACTCTCTAAATAGTTCAGCACGTACGCATTTTTAAGCGTAATGTTAAGGGAGCAAAATACTTATCTAACCCCAAATTCAACTACCATTATGGCTGCATCCAATTTTGTCGACTACGTAAAAATCTTTTGCCGTTCGGGCAATGGTGGCGGTGGTTCCACCCACTTTCACCGTGAGAAATATATAGCCAAGGGCGGTCCTGATGGTGGCGATGGAGGTCGAGGTGGTCACGTCATACTTCGCGGCAACAAAAACTACTGGACTCTCATTCACCTTAAATATGCACGCCACGTCTTTGCAGGACATGGTGGTCACGGCTCCGGCAGCCGAAGTTTTGGTGCTGATGGCGAAGATAAGTACATCGATGTGCCTTGTGGCACTGTGGCTTACGATGCCGAGACTGGCGAGTTCCTATGCGATGTTACCGACGATGGACAAGAGGTGATACTGCTAAAGGGTGGTCGTGGAGGATTAGGTAACTGGCATTTCCGTACAGCAACCAACCAAACTCCTCGGTTTGCTCAGCCTGGCGAGCCTATGCAAGAACGTAACGTAATTCTCGAACTGAAAGTGCTTGCCGATGTGGGTCTTGTGGGCTTCCCTAATGCCGGTAAATCTACCCTACTAAGTGTAGTTTCCGCAGCTAAACCCGAAATTGCCAACTATCCATTCACTACTCTTGTTCCAAACCTTGGTATAGTGCCTTACCGCGATAGCAAGTCGTTTTGTATGGCTGATATTCCCGGAATTATAGAGGGCGCAAGCGAGGGTAAGGGTTTGGGTCTTCGGTTCTTACGTCATATCGAGCGCAATGCCATTTTATTGTTTATTGTTCCTGCCGATACCGACGATATAGCTCGCGAATATCAGATATTGCTTAACGAGTTGGAGCAGTACAACCCCGAACTTATTGACAAACAGCGAGTGCTTGCCATTTCAAAAGCCGATATGCTCGATGACGAATTAATGGCAGCTATTGAGCCATCGCTTCCTGCTGATGTTCCTCATATATTCTTCTCGGCAGTAGCAGGTTACAATGTTGATGCTCTAAAAGATATACTTTGGACAGAGTTAAACAAAGAGGAAAATCGTATAACAACGTTCACTCATCACAATATCGATGTCAAACGTTCCGACAATGACAATGATGTTGAAGACGAGGATCTTCGCGATGATGACGATGTAGAGCAACAAACATTCGAAGATTTCTATGACGACAAAGAGTCGCACGGCTATATGATTGAAGAGATTGAATGGGATTGATTTTCAATAACTAATAACAATAAAAAGGCGAGATTTCACACCGAATATCTCGCCTTTATTGTATCTGCGAGACTAAGCTTGAAATTGCTCATTTTATATAGCTCGAAAAAAATTAAAAAAAATCGTCAAAATATTTTGCGGTCTAAAATATTTTACATACCTTTACCGTGATTTTAAGAAATCATAACAATGATACATGATTGTTTTATTGCAGATTGATTTTAGATAATAGATTTTGTTTGTAACGCAACTGTTTAGTTCGTCACTGAGAAGTGGTGTCTAAGCGGTGCGTTACTCTTTTATGATAGGGTTTCACGAAAATTATTTTCTGAAAAATAGACATTTTTTTAAGAGAAGCTACAAGTGAATTTTTGTACCTTTGCACCTTGAAATTATAGGAAGATTCCATAAATTTTATTGTATACTAAATTTTACTATTTATGACACGCAAACGTATATATCTTTGTCTGGCTCATATGTCGGGCAGGGAACAAGATTATATTAAAGAGGCTTTCGACACCAATTGGGTAGTGCCTCTTGGTCCTAATGTTAATGGCTTTGAGGACGACTTAAAACAATTTCTTGGCGGAGAAAAAGAGGTTGTTGCTCTTTCGGCAGGCACAGCCGCTATTCACCTTGCCCTATTGGCTTGTGGCGTAGGGCAAGGCGATGAGGTATGCGTGCAGAGTTTTACATTCTGTGCCTCGTCACACCCAATAAAATATCTTGGTGCTACCCCTGTTTTTGTCGACTCGGAGCGTGATACGTGGAATATGGATCCACAGCTTTTGGATTGCGCAATTCGTGACCGTATAGATAAGACGGGACGTAAGCCAAAAGCCATAATACCAGTAGCGCTTTATGGTATGCCCTACAAGATTTCCGAAATTATAGAAGTGGCAAAGCGTTACGATATACCAGTTATTGAGGATGCCGCCGAAGGTTTTGGCTCACGATACAATGGACAAATGCTTGGTACATTTGGTAGATACGGAGTCCTATCGTTCAATGGCAACAAAATGATTACCACCTCAGGAGGCGGTGCTTTGATATGTAACAACGAAGAGGAGAAAGCTAAAATAATGTGGTATGCCACACAAGCTCGCGAAGCATACCCCTACTATCAACACGAAGTTATTGGGTACAACTATCGCCTGTCTAACATCTGTGCAGGCATAGGTCGCGGACAGATGACTGTGGCAAACGAGCATATTGCTCACCACCGCCACGTACAACAGCTATACGAAGAGTTGCTCGCCGATATAAAAGGACTTTCGGTTAACAAAGCCCCATCGGCACAGTTCGACAGCAACTACTGGCTCTGTACCATAACTTTAGACGAAAGTTTAAGAATAAAGGGCGAAGAAAACGCTTATTCGTCCTCGATTACTGTAGCCGTGGGCGGTGCTGCGGGGGTTATTCATGCAGGAGAAGCAGTACATACCAGTTGTGAACCAAATGCTAATGTCGAAGCTTTACGAGTTGCTCTTGATGCTGCCGGCATTGAGGCTCGTCCAGTTTGGAAACCCATGCACCGTCAGCCAGTGTACAACAATGCACCGGCATATACCAATGGAGTGTCGGAAGATATATTTCACCGAGGCATGTGTCTGCCGGCAGGACCATGTGTTACAGACGATGATGTAAGGTACATTGTTGAGCAAATTAAAGCAAATATCGTACGATAAACTGATGCTGCTAATCATTACGTTTTTCACCGCAGAAACGTAAATTCAAGAAAAATCTGAGAAGCCAAAATTAGGGAAAAATCTGTTTTTTAGCTATTTTAGCGGTTTATACTTAATCTTTACACAACAAAAAAGCATTGATAATGTACATTATACAATAGCTGCTTTCGGATAGTAGCAATGGTATTATTACAATTATCAGTAACTTAAATGTTGTACTTTAGACAGAGAGAGTGTGTATGTGTTGCCAATAGCACAAAATAACGAAAGTATGCTATATAATATACTTTTATTTTTGTTACTGTCGGAAAATATCTGTTACTTTGCAAATAGTAAAGGTGATATGATTGATGAATGACATATCATCGTAGACCGAATCTTTTTTACCTTAAAAAACTAATACAAGAAAATTCAAAAAAGGGACTTTGTGAAAAGTCCCTTTTTTATTGTTTAGATGTTCTGTTCCTGATTTATTACTTTTTTCGTGGTCCTACAACTACAGTGCCGCCTGTGTGGTCGGAAAGAATTGTTTCGCGTAGCTTTATTTCTACTTTTTCTTTGAGTAGGGTCATAGCTTGTTTAAAATCGCCACTATTCTGTGCTTCCTGAATGGCTTTATCCAACTCGTTTTCTTGATGCTTAACTATTGCTAACTTATACTCATGCACCACGGTAAGGATATTGCTCACCAAGTCCTCTTGACAACGTATTTGTAACGTAGATACATCAACATCCGGCTGTTGTTCCTGAGCGGCATCTACCACTTTTCCCTCTCGTTTGTCCCACATACGCGATAGTTCGTCTTGCTCCGATATAAGTTGTGTTGAGAGTGCCGAGATGTCGGGATCCGGATAGTCGCGGTACACCTCTAAAGCCTTTCTTCCCTCGAATCCGTCCATTGCAATATTATACATCCGTTGGTGAACATCGTCATGGAAAGGCGGTGTGAGATCGGCAAGAGCATTTTTAATGAGTGCAGCCACCGTAACTTCGCCAATTCCTTCAAGTACCAATTGCTCTTCGCCATAACGTACCAGATAGTTCAGAATATTCTGCTCGTACTTAACAAATGGATTGTCGTTGTGCCTAAGTGTATCGGTAATGGTAGTAGTTATCGTATCGTTTTCCTCGCTTTGAGGAGTAGTGTTTGCAGTGTCAGTTGGTTCTGATGATAATTTATCTTGACCATCAGTCTCATTGCGATAGGCAGGAGTGGTAACACGTTTCTCTTCTGACATACGATACGGCTCATAGTTGCCTCGGCTCTTTTGTTGCAACTCTTTTTCGCGCTTTGTGCGTAGTATTTTAGTAATCTCGTTGGCTATTATACGCTCCTCTATGGCAAGCGAAGTGGCAGTTTCGTGGATATATACAGAGCGTGTTATATTGTCGGGGATAAGAGCTACAGAGCGTGTTACATCGGCAATTAATTCGGCTCGTTTTATGGGGTCTTTGCCAACTTCGGACATCAACAGATTTATCTTAAACTGAATAAAGTCTACCTGATTTTTTTCGATAAAATCGATAAAAAATGCTGCATCGTGCGACTGGGCAAACGAGTCGGGGTCTTCGCCATTGGGAAGTAACACCACCTTTACATTCATTCCCTCTTCTAACAGTAGGTCGATACCGCGTATTGAAGCCTTGATTCCTGCCGAGTCGCCATCGTAGATAACCGTAATGTTGGGTGTAAAGCGGTGTATCATACGTATCTGACCACTGGTTAGCGATGTTCCCGACGATGCCACTACATTTTGCACTCCCGACTGATGCATACTTATAACGTCGGTATAGCCTTCGACCAATATGCAGCGATCGGCTTTTACTATTGTCTGTTTGGCAAAATATATACCATAGAGTTCGTTGCTCTTGTGATAGATAAGGCTTTCGGGCGAATTGACATATTTTGCCGTTTTGTCCGACTTTTTCAGCACTCGTCCTCCAAAAGCTACCACCTTGCCCGACAAGGTGTGTACAGGAAACATAACACGCCCACGAAAGCGGTCGTACCATGTTCCATTGTCGTGACGAATACCAAGTCCACTCTCTTGTAAGAAACGAGCATTGTAGCCTGCCTTTAGAGCATCGAGCGACATACCATCAGAGGTGTCGGGGCAGTAGCCTAAACCAAATTTTTTAATTGTTTCATCGGTAAAACCACGCTCACGAAAATAAGCAATTGCAATGGCATGACCATCGGGTGTATGGTTCATCTTGTCGCTAAAATAGTTCAATGCCCATTGGTTAATGGCAAACATACTTTCGCGGTCGGACTGCTGCGCTAACTCTTCGGGTGTTAGTTCTTTTTCGTGAATTTCTATATGATATTTTCGTGCTAAATAGCGCAATGCATCGGGGTAGGAGAGTTGCTCGTGTTCCATAACAAAATGCACCGGACCTCCAGCCTTGCCGCAACCAAAGCACTTAAATATACCTTTGGCTGGCGACACAATAAACGAACCGGTCTTTTCATCGTGAAAAGGGCATAAACCTATATAGTTTACACCACGTCGTTTTAGAGTGACAAAATCGCTCACTACATCCTCTATATGAGCAGCATCTATAATACGTGCTACCGTTTGCGCATCTATCATTGAACCTTATACTTTTTAAGACTACGAAATTACTATTATTATTTGAATTGTCAAAATAAATAACTAATTTTGCACAATGTATGCACCATTGTCAACCAACACAACATACCACACAGCTAATTAATAAAACACTCTATATGAATAAAGCAGATATTCGCCGTGAAATGCGAGCTATAAAGAAAAATATTGGTAAGGCGAGGCTACTTGAGCTGTCTGCGCCTACTGCATCGCTTGTAGAGAAAAACTCTCACTATCAGGTAGCAAACATCGTTATGCTCTATTACCCTTTATGGGACGAGGTAGATTGTCGCCAACTAATGGAGCGAACTCTTGCAGCAGGCAAACGAGTTATTCTTCCTACTGTAGTAGGCGATGATATAGTACCTGTTGAGATAACCGCTGATACCGAGTGGCGAGTAGGCGAATATAATATTATGGAACCTATTGCCGAAAAGTACGTGGGCGACATCGACCTTATTGTTGTGCCTGGTATGGCTTTTGATAGCAAAGGCAATCGTCTTGGGCGTGGCAAGGGCTACTACGACCGCTTTTTATGCCAACATAGCAACGCTTATCGCCTTGGACTATGCTTCTCGTTTCAGATGATAGAGAGCGTACCTACCGAACCATTCGACTTTGTGATGAACGACATAGTAGTTGTCCCTGCCGAATAATCTCTCTCTCAGGGCATACTAAACTTTACGAAACCAAAAATGAGTAATCGTACCATACAACCACCACTATCCGCTGTACAATGCCGTAGAGCCTCGCACCACTCCATTGTGCGGTATATGCTTGTATTGGTGCTGACTATTATTTCCTATTCAACACTTTGGGGTCAGGCGGGAAAGGATGTTTTTCCATTTCTTAACCTCCCAACTGGTGCACGTCAGGCGGCTTTTGGCGGCTCAAATGTATCAATTTACGATCACGACCTCAACTTCGCTTTTGCCAATCCTGCTCTGCTTTCTCGTGGCACTCACAACTTTTTGGGTATCAACTACACCAATCAGTTCAACGATGTAAACATAGGGTCGGCAATCTATGGGCGCAATTTCAAGCATCGCAACTTTACAGCATATGGGGTACACTATGTTGATTATGGACGTTTTATTGGTACCGACCCTAATGACCAATTTACTGGCTACTTCACCGCTAAGGATATGGCTTTTACTGGTATGTATGCTCGTGAATTGTCTCCACAATGGACTGTGGGTGGCACATTCAAAATTATATGGTCGGTCTTTGAGCAGTATCACAGCGCGGGTTGCGCATTCGACTTTGGAGCATCGTATCACAACGAGAGAGCTATGTTTTCGGCAGGCTTAGTAGTGCGAAATCTCGGCTTCCAATTCAAAGGTTACTATAGCATTGATGGGCGTCAACACCACGAACCACTACCATTGAATATCGAACTCGGCTTGTCGCAAAAGCTACCCAAAGCACCTCTGCGTTTTTCCGTCACATTCCACAACCTACAAACGTGGGATTTAACTCCTCGCTACGGTAATAAAGTAGACGACCCAATGGCAGAAAAGTCGAAAGGCGCAAGGGGTGTAGATATGTTCTTTCGCCACACGATATGGAACATAGAAATTATACCTATGAAAAACCTCTACTTGGTAGCCTCGTACAATCATCGTCAACGACGCGAAATGACAGTAAAAGACCACCGCTCAATAGCAGGCTTTTCGTTTGGGGCTGGACTTAAAGTGTACAAATTTCACGTAGGCTTTTCAATCGTCCCTTTCCAAACAGGCAGTATGGGCTATAACGTAACCTTTTCTACAAACTTATCAGAATTTGGCATAAAATAGCATTATATAATATAGAAATAAAAAAAATAGACAAACGCAATATGAACATTTACAAATTTGGCGGTGCATCCGTAAAAAATGCTGACGGAGTACGTAATTTATGTAAAATACTTAGCACAGCTAACGAAAAAATTATAGTAGTCATATCGGCTATGGGAAAAACTACCAACGCTCTTGAACTGGTGGTAAACAGCTACTTCAACCGCCGTGCCGACCTCAACCAAAACCTGCAGGCTGTAGTCAACTACCACGAAGAGATTATCGATGACCTTTTTGGTAGCGATCGTCATCGCATCGATGCTGCAACTACGGAACTATATAACGAACTTCGCGAAATCCTAAATCAAAAGCCATCGCTAAGTTACGACTACGAGTACGACCGCATAGTATCGTTTGGCGAACTACTCTCAACAACTATAGTTACCCACTACCTTCAACACCTAAAGCACAATGCCGAGTGGGTTGATATACGTCGCTGCTTAATTACCGATGCCAATTTCCGCGATGCTAACGTAGATATGGAACTTAGCCGCAAGCTCTGCACTACAACTTTTGTCGAAAACAAAATATATGTTACCCAAGGTTTTATTGCTGGCACAAAAACAGCACAAACTACCACCCTCGGACGTGAAGGCTCCGACTACACAGCGGCACTTCTTGCCAACCTCACCGATGCCGAGTCGGTTACAATTTGGAAAGATGTACCCGGTGTGATGAATGCCGACCCTAAACTCTATAGTCATGTGCAGATTATTCCCATTTTGTCGTATAAAGAGGCCATCGAACTTAGCTACTGTGGTGCATCGGTTATCCATCCCAAAACTGTAAAACCTTTGCAAAATAAGGATATTCCGCTCTATGTTCGCTCCTTTATACACCCAACAGAAGCAGGGTCAGTAATCAATAACTACACCGATCGCCTCGACTTGCCTCCTATCTACATAAACAAGCGCAATCAGGTACTCCTCTCCCTCACTCCCCGCGACTTCTCGTTTGTTGCCGAAGAACGATTAAGCAAAATATTCAGCGTATTGGCTTCGTATAAACTAAAATTGAGTCTCATACAGACTGCTGCTGTTAGTTTCTCGCTCTGCGTGGACTATGATGCTGCCAATTTTCAAACTATGGTTGCCGAGTTGCAAGAGGAGTACGAAGTGCTATACAATACCGATGTCGAACTCATCACCATCCGTCACTATACACAGCAGATAGTCGATGAACTTGTGGGTCATCGCACCGTTTTTGTTGAGCAACGCAATCGCCTTACCGCACGTTTTGTAGTACCTGTAAACTAAAGTTCAAAATCCTATAAACCTAATTTTTAGAACCACTCCAAAACCAATTATGCCATACCCTCATATTCTGCCTTTTCTTACTGACCTTGCAGCCAACAACGACCGCATTTGGTTTGCCAACAACCACGCTCGCTACGAGTTAGTGCAAGCCGAAACACTCGATTTTACCGCTGCACTTATATCCCAGATTGCGGCTTTCGATCCCGATATCCGATATTTACAACCTAAAGAGTGCCTCTTTCGCATATATCGCGACATACGTTTTTCGCCTAATAAGTTACCCTACAAAAACCATATAGGAATTTATATAGCTGCAAATGGGGGAAGAAAAAGCATTCGTTCGGGCTACTACGTCCATCTCCAACCTGCCGAATGCAATATTTCGAGTGGAGTGTGGTGTCCCGATGCAAAGCAGACAAAACATTTCCGCTCGGTAATAGACACCGAATATGCCGAATTACAGCATATAATGTCAAGCACAGATTTCAGTCGTCTTTTTGGCGGTGATTTTGTTGATTTTGGCAACTCGCTGAAATCTCTGCCGGCAGGCTACAAAGCCGACCATCCCGCCCTTAATTGGCTTAAGAAACGACAGTGGGTTGTGTCGCACCATTTTGAAGATAGTATGTTAGACAGCAACAATTTAATAGACTATTTAACCACTGCCGCCCACACCCTATTGCCATTTTGCCAATGGTGCAATAGCGCAATGTTTGAATAATTTTATCAACGAAAATTTGTAGAGATAAGACTTATTTTGTCTCGAAATGTAAATGAAACTCGAATACTTCATAGCTCGTCGTTTCTCTTCGGCTGAAAACCGAAAGTATACATCACGTCCAGCCGTACGTATTGCCGTAATAGGTATAGCTCTCGGTATTGCCGTTATGCTTATAGCGATAGCTGTTATAGTGGGGTTCAAACAAGAGGTGAGCCGCCAAATAATAGGATTTGGTAGCCATATACAAATCTTGCCACAATATTCTGCTCAAACAACCGAGTTGCAACAGGTAGTTTTAGATACCACAACCACCTCTCGTCTAAGGCAATTACCAAATGTAAGCGATGTGCAGAATGTAGTGTCTCGTTCTGGCATAATCCACACCTCAACAGCCTTTCAAGGGGTAGTACTAAAAGGAGTAGACAGCACGTATAACTGGGACTTTTTTAATCAGAACATAGTGTGCGGACACCCACTCGACAACGATTCTACACCACAAGCGGCACTTATAAGTCGTGCTATGGCCGATGCTATGATGCTCGACACTGCCGACCGCTTTGATGTATATTTCGTGGACAGTTCGCTCCGTGCTCGTCGGTTCACCGTGGCAGGCATATACCAAACTACCTTTGCCGATTACGACAAGCTCTTTATACTCACCAATCTCGGAACTATGCAGCAACTTAATGGTTGGGAAGAGGGCTGTTACTCGCAAATAGAAATTCTTGTAAACAAATTCGAACGCTGCGCACTTACCTCGTCCGACATATTCTCCATCATAGCGTCCGACCCCAATTACGCCAACTATCGTGTAGAGACAATTCAGACACTTACTCCCCAAATATTCGATTGGCTCGATATGCTCGATATGAATGCTGTAGTGATACTTATACTTATGACCATAGTATCGGGTTTCTGCATAATATCGGGACTACTAATACTAATACTCGAACGCTCTGCAACAATAGGACTTTTTAAATCGCTTGGTGCTACCAACAGCACTATCCGCCGTATCTTCCTTGCCCAAGGCTCTATACTCATCACAAAAGGTATGCTATGGGGCAATGTTATAGGACTTATGATAGTAGCCATACAGCACTATACACATCTTATACCACTCGACCCATCAGCCTACTATGTTAACTTTGTGCCAATGAACCTAACGTTCACACTTTGGCTAATAATAAACATAGCAGTTGCCATTATTGCAATGCTTATGCTCGTTGCCCCCACCTGCGTCACCACCCACATCTCTCCTGCCGAAGCAATGCGACGAGAATGATTTTTTCTCTATTACAACAAGCAACACAATGTCTTATGTAGGTCGAAATTCTAACTTATAAACTATATAATGTTTTTTGGACTATATAACCCCATTGAAGTGAATTTAAACGTAATTATATAACATAGCATCGTCCTTACCTATTGCAAAAAACTCAGTTCTAACGAACTGAGTTTTTTCGTCTCTAAAGGGTGTTCCACTCGGATAGTGACGATAAATCGTATAGCCCTACATAGCGAAACATCTGAATGATTTGCTTTTAGCAAATCATTCAGATGTTTCTTTCATTATCAATCAAATAGCATCAAGCTACTAAAGTATCATAAACTCTACGCGGCGGTTTTCGGCACGTCCCTCTGGAGTATCGTTGTCGGATATTGGGTCAAGAGGTCCTCGTCCGTCCCACTGCATTCGGTCTGGATCAATGCCTCGGCGTACCATTTCATCGTAAACGGCTTTAGCACGTCCTTTCGATAACTTCATGTTGTAACGTGTAGAACCTACATTGTCGGTGTGACCTATTACCTTAATACGAAGTTCTGGGTTCTTGGTCAAGAGTTGATAGAGGTCTTCGAGCGACTGAGTAGAAATGTTACGTATAACGGTCTTGTCGGTATCGAACAATAGGTTGTTGAGAATTACAATAGTATTCTTCTTAATAGGTTGAAGGTCGACATAAACCGTATCGGAAAGTATCTGGAATAGTGTGTCTTGATATTCGATATATCCTGGGCATGTAACTTTAATTCCCACTTTCATGTTCTTCGACTCCTTAACAAAGAAACCTGTTGAGTCGGTAGCTACGCTAAGAACAGTATCTTTTGCTCCATCAAGGTTATACAGACGGATATTAGCCATAAGTGGTTCTTCGGTCTCGAAGTCAGATACCATACAGTAGAAGAAGTTAGGATCAGGAATAGTATTAACCTCCTTGATACGTGGGCGTGGACGTGGTTTCTTCTTAACTGGGGTTGGTTTTGGCGATACTTGGAAGATGACAGTAAACTTAGCACCTACAACCAACGAGTTTAGCGCAGAATTGGCTGCATATTCCGATGCTGCAAGTAGGCTGTTTGGCTGCACCTTATTAAGGTTAGCAGCATCTACACGGAAACTGCCATTGCCTAAGTCCTCCATCCCCTCGAAAGCAAGGAAACGATTGTTGTGCTTATTGCCATTGATATTCATAAAACCATAGTCGGCAAACACGCCTACACGATACGAGATAGGCAAACGTGCGCGACCGCGTTTCATTGTCAAAGCCTTCGAGGGCATCCACTCGTCAATGCTTATACCAAACTCGGCAGAGCCTGTAACGTCTATTCCAAAGTTGAGATTGCTACCATAGCGAACATCAGAGGTCTGGAATGTGTGGTTAGGCATATTTTCGAGGTCATCAATCAGCGTTGGGTCGGTAGCAAAGGTGTGAAGATCGCTACGAGTGTTGTACATACCAAGTACTCCTAAATGTACTTTAGCACCTACCAAAAAGTAGTATCTGCTCCATTGACCACCAAACATAACAGGTATACCCACAGAGAGACGATTTTGCTGCTCTTTATACTTGTCAAAGTTCATATGGTATATCATATCGACATTAGAGATGGGGTCCTTGTAGTTAAAGTCGCCATCGAAGCTAAGATTAGGCATCTTAGTCGACGAGTTTAAGAACATTACCTCAAGACCAGTGCGGAAGTTGAATCCACTTTTATGCTTGAGGAAGTAGCCCGCTCCAATCATACCTGCTCCACCGCCAGGAATAGTGCTTTCGGGTATTTTGTGTAGCAAACTTGAATAACCTACACCACCATACACATCAATGTTATGAGTGATGTTAGGATTTACCTTTCGAGGTTTTTTACGCCCTTGAGCGTAACCATCTGTGGCTGGCACTAAAAATAGCACAGCAAGCAAGATAGATAAATAGACTTTTATATGTTTCATCTGCGTGATTATTTATCGATTATAATAGAAATTTTCAGCATATAAACTCTTGTGCATACAATAACGTGCATAGAGACAATTTATTTCTTCTGTTCGTCTTTTTGTATACGATCAGTTTTTTTCTTCAACTTACGAGTTGCTTTTGGCGCATTGTTACGCCACGAAGCACCGCGAGAGTCTTGCAAACAGTTACACTTCTGTGGTACCGGCATCTCGAACATAAGTGTTAGCTTAGCACCAATATAGAATGGGTTAACCGATTTACCTTGCATTGAAGCCGAGGTAAGATACGATGTTGTGTTAAGAATTACAGGGTTAGGATCGCCAAAAACAAATGGGTTGGCATCGGTAGCATTTTTGTTGGCATTGGTAAAGCCATATTCGCCATATAAGCCGAGTTTCATGCGGAAAGGTAACACCTTTTTGGTACGCTCTTGGCTATATATTTCTGCACCCACCTCGGCAATAATAGCCACGTTAGGGTTGAATGCTAATTTAGATGGTTTACCACCTATAGGCTCTGATACTTGTTCTCCGAGCCAGTGGTCGGGCATACCCTCAAAAGAACCGATAAATTGGTCGTACTGAGCCGATGTTGTATATTTTACTTTACTTTCGCCCACTCCCCAAAGGTTAAGCCCAAACTTAGCACCAACACCAGCATAAACAGGACCTGCATTGAAACCAAGCATAAAAGGAATGTTGAAGTAGGCTGCCTGAGTAACGTCTTGCCAGTTGTCGAAGCGGTAGGTCATAGTGAATGGGTCGCCCTCGGTGTCAAACATAGGCACTTCTAAATTTTGCAAGTCGGGTTTCATAAACGATGAAAGGTATTGACCCTCAACACCAAGCGATAACCAGAAGGCACGATACACATACTCATATCCCAAACCGAAAGTGGCACCGCCACCGCCAGCAACTTTTGCACCCTCAACATTAGTAAAGAGGCTACTGTAGCCGCCGCCAAACGACATAGTAAAAAAGTGGAACTCTGGGAACTGGGGAGCACCACGCTGCGCCATCACAGCACTTGACGAGAAAGCTGTGAGTAGTAGGACAAAAAGAGCCTTGAATGCTATTTTTTTCATATTTATACGATATAGAATTTACAATTATAGGGTCCATTTACTTCTGAATGCTACCAACATAGCATCAGACTATTTATATCCGCCTACAATAAAGACAAGATATGAAATACAGCGCAAATTTAGCATTTTCTTTTGACATAACAAAGTGTCATGAAAAATTATAGCATAGTTTAGAAGTATATAAGCAGTTGTATGTTAGCAATAATAGCTATAAAAGTTAAAAAGTTGGACAAATTGTGGTATTTGTCCAACTTTGAAATATTCTCTATGTTAATTTTATGTTTTTACGAATAGTGTAAATATCAGTGTTAATTAACACTCTGTTGTTTACAATAAACGATACTCAACATTATCATTTCACTTTTACTTGAGTTGTATCTACCAGAGTGCTATCTATTATTAAATAACACATATTAAATAGCTTCATTATATCCAACGAAAGAAAATCGTTAGCATAGATACCGCCATCTCCTACTATAAACGAGGCGGTAGGAGTGAATAGGTTCTTGAATTTTTCTAGTCCTTTGGTTAGTTTTTCAGCATTGCTTTTGATTTCTATTGCGACTACAAACTTGTTTTTTCGGAGAATGAAATCAACTTCATCATTGCGTTCTTTCCAATAATACACCTCGAACCGATGTGCAAATGCCTGATTTACAAGATATATTACATAGGGAGGTTGTCGTTGTAAATAGTTCCGTGTGGATATTGGTCATTATTTATATAACCGCTCGGAATATTATTTTATGTAAAAATGGCGGTTTTGTAAAAAGTATTGTATAACTTTACACTCGGTTTTGAGCTTTGCTTTTGTTAGGCTCAATAATTGCTTTTGTATCACTATCAAAGTCGCAGTTTGCTATGTCCAATCTTGTATCTGTGTATTGCAAAAATACTCAGACTTATCATGAATTTCCAATGGGTATATCGCTCTTGGATATATACCACCAGCTCGGTGTTCAACTTCCATATCCTGTACTTGCTGCACGTGTCAATTTTCGTGTTGAGAGTCTAAATTTCCGAGTCTATAAGCCAAAGAATATCGAATTTATCGATGCTACATCGTCATCGGGTATAAGAGTGTATTTGCGAACAGCTACTATGATATTGGCAAAAGCAGTTGCCGATATTTTGCCTGATGCTACACTGCGTGTCGAACATCCTATATGTGGCGGCTACTACTGCTGTATTAACGATCGTGAGCAAGCTGTTGTTCTCGAAATTATTGAGGCTCTAAAGGTGCGTATGCAAGAAATTGTCGATGCCGACCTTGCCATTGAGTCTGAAGAACAGCAGTCCGAAGTGGTAGCAGAAATGTTCCGTCGCCATGGTATGACCGACAAGGTTGCTCTGATAGAAACTCTCGGTATGCCCTATTCGCGCTTTTTTAAGATAGGCGACTATGTCGACTACTACGATAGCGAACTCTGCCCCTCAACAGGCTATATCCGTATATTCGATCTTGAGCCTTACCGTAATGGTTTCATTCTCCGAATAGTAGACACTTATCAGCCCGACCGTCTTTCGTCGTACAAAAACCAAGACAAACTCTTTGATGTTTTCGATGAATTTGTACGTTGGAACAAGCTTATGGGGCTATCGAACGTTGCCGACTTTAACATTGCCAACAACCCTGAACGTACTGCCGACTTAATAAAAATTTCCGAAGCTCTTCAAGAAAAAAAGATAGCACAGATAGCCGATATGATTAAGGCTCGCCAGCCTCAATGCCGTTTTGTGATGATAGCAGGTCCTTCATCATCGGGTAAGACCACTTTCTCAAAACGCCTCGGAGTACAACTTGCTGTGGTGGGTATAAAACCGGTAGTGTTAGCTCTGGACGACTATTTCGTAGAACGTGAAAACACTCCGATGGACATTAATGGCGAACACGATTTTGAACACCTTAATGCCGTTGATATTCCACTTCTCAACGACCACTTGCTGCGCCTAATGAATGGTGAAGAAGTGGAAATTCCAACATACAATTTCCACGATGGACACCGTTACTATCTTGGCGAAAAAAAACAGCTCACTCCCGGGGCGGTTCTTGTAATGGAGGGCATCCATGCTCTCGACCCCGATATGAGTCCTGCTGTACCTCAAGATGCTATATTCCGCATTTATGTGTCGGCTCTTACCACTATCTCGCTCGATAATCACAACTGGATTTCTACTTCCGATACTCGTCTTGTGCGCCGTCTAATTCGCGACTATCAGTTCCGTGGCGATTCGGGGCAATGCACTATAGCTCGTTGGCCTTCAGTACGTCGCGGCGAAGACCGCTGGATATTTCCATTCCAAGAGAATGCCGATGTTATGTTTAATTCGGCTTTCCTTTTCGAGTTGGCAGCGTTTCGCCCATACGCCGAACGCATCCTCTCGCTTGTGCCTCAAAACAGCGAAGAGTATACCGAGGCTCATCGCCTGAAAAAATTCCTTCGCTTCTTTTCGCCCATTAACGACCGCGACATACCGGCCACATCGCTCCTGCGTGAGTTCCTTGGTGGTAGCTCGTTTAAATAAGCTATACACCATTGCAGCCCGATTTTGTTAAAATATTGTCAGACAACTGGGGATACCCATCGTTTCGTCCATTGCAGTTAGAGATTATAGAGTCTATCTACAGTGGATGCGACACTATGGCTATTCTCCCCACTGGTGGCGGCAAGTCGCTAACATATCAGGTGCCGGCACTTGCTTTTGAGGGACTTACCATTGTTGTGTCGCCACTGGTGGCTCTGATGACCGACCAAGTGGAAAATCTCCGCCGCCGAGGCATTAGTGCTGCCGTACTCCATTCGGGATTGAGCCACAACCGCCTTTTTCATCTGATAGAACAAGCCGAGATGGGTGCTTTTAAGCTCCTTTATGTTTCGCCCGAACGCCTCGCATCACAACTATTCTTAAAGCGTATTCCATTTCTAAATGTGTCGCTTATAGCTGTAGACGAAGCCCATTGTGTGTCGGAATGGGGTTACGACTTTCGTCCGTCGTATCTTCGCATAGCATCGTTGCGAGAGTTTTTTCCCAATGCCCCTATCTTAGCTCTCACAGCATCGTCTACACTCGAAGTTACTGCCGATATTGTTGAGAAGCTAACTATGCGGCAACCTGCAATGTTTCGTGCAGGGGTGGAGCGCGACAATCTATCGTATGTAGTCCGTCAAACCCCCGACCGCGATATGGAGCTAATTCATATACTCCAGTCGGTACAAGGTACAGCCATAGTCTATACTCGTTCGCGAGACAAGGCAGAGCAGGTGGCAAAAATGCTTGCCGATGTGGGTTTTGCTGCTAATTTCTATCACGCTGGTCTTGCTGCCGATGAGCGCACTCATCGTCAACAGCAGTGGATGACTGGCGAAATTCGTATTCTCTGCTCTACCAATGCTTTTGGTATGGGCATTGACAAACCCGATGTACGTATAGTTGTCCACTACGATATACCCGATGCCTTAGAGGCTTACTATCAAGAGGCAGGGCGTGCAGGGCGCGATGGAGAGCAAGCATACGCCGTCATACTTGCCAATTCGCTTTTGATAGACAATATCCTTAAACGACACGAACGTATGTTCCCCCCAAAAGAGTTTGTTCGAGGTGTATATCAGTCGCTTGCCGAATATTACGAGGTTGGTTGTGGTTCGGGGCAAGATGCCGTTTTCCCCTTTATTATGGAGGAGTTTTGCCAAGTATGCCACTACAACTATGCTGCGGCTCAGTCGGCTCTCAATATCCTGCAATGGGCAGACTATATAACTGTAACCGAAGAGATGGAGAATGCCTCGAAACTGAAAGTATTGATGCCCCCTGCCGAACTCTACGAATGGCGTATGGATAACCCAACAAACGACCATATTTTAGAGTGTATTTTGCGTTTATATACTGGCATCTTTACCGATTTGCAACACATCTCGGAACAATATATAGCATCTGTGCTACACCTGACCGATTCAAATATTGTGTATCAACATCTGTTATTTCTTGGACGTGTGGGAGTTGTTAAGTATGTGCCATTCAAACGCACTCCACTGCTTATATACAACACACCACGTATCGATTCTGACGAACTATACATACCACCCACGGCATACGAGAAGCGTATAGAGCGTGTAATTACTCGTCTTGAAGCTATGCACCGCTATGTGGTAACAGATGGCTGTCGTACAGCCCTACTTGCCCAATATTTTGGTCAAAAAAACATTACCCCCTGTGGCACTTGCGACAACTGCCGCCAGAGCCGTAAACACCGATTTCTTCATAGAAATTAAACAATAAACACATATATACATCTTTATGACTACTCTTTTTGAAAACATTGGACGTCTTGTCCAAGTGGAGCGCACCATTCGCCCTTTTGTTTCTGGTGCCGATATGAACATTTTGCCCGAAATTGAAAATGCCTACCTCCTTGTCGATGGCGATAAGATAGCTGCTTTTGGACCTATGGCTGAAAGTCCTGCCGAGGCTGACCAAGTTGTAGACCTTGGAGGACGTTACATACTTCCATCGTTTTGCGATGGTCACACTCATATAGTATATGCCGGCAGTCGTGAACACGAGTTTATCGATAAAATAAATGGCTTGTCGTATGAAGAGATAGCTAAACGTGGAGGCGGTATACTCAATTCGGCTGAACGTTTGCATAATACCTCCGAGGATTCGCTTTATGAGCAAGCCCTCGAACGTGTCGATGAGATGATACGTTTTGGTACAGGTGCTGCCGATATTAAGTCGGGTTATGGCTTGTCGCTTGAGGACGAATTAAAAATGCTCCGTGTTATTCGTCGTCTTAAAGAGAGTACACCCCTTACTATCCGTGCCAATTTTCTTGGCGCACATGCTGTTCCTGCTCGTTATAAGGGTAATCAGACAGCGTATGTCGACGAAATATGTCAAGAGATGATACCGGCCGTGGCAGAACAAGGTCTTGCCGAATTTATCGATGTTTTTTGCGACAAAGGTTTCTTCTCTGTCGAAGAAACTGCACGAATGCTCGAAGTTGGCGCGCGCTATGGACTTCGTCCTAAAATTCATGCCAACGAACTCGATGTTTCTGGCGGTGTGCAAGTGGGCGTGCAGTATGGCGCACTCTCTGTCGACCACTTAGAGCGTACCACGCAAGCCGAAATAGAAGCACTCCGTGGCACTCATACTATTCCAACTATGCTCCCCGGTACTTCATTCTTCCTCGGTTTGCCATACGGCAATGCCAAAGGTATGATCGAGGCTGGACTGCCATTGGCATTGGCTTCTGACTACAATCCGGGGTCTACCCCTTCTGGCAATATGAAATTTGTCCTCTCTCTGGCGTGCATAAATATGCGCCTCACACCTGCTCAGGCTATCAACGCTACCACTATTAATGGTGCTGCTGCACTCGACCTCGCAGCGTCGCATGGCTCTATAGCCGTTGGCAAACGTGCCAACCTGCTCATTACACGACCTATCCCCTCTATCGACTTTATACCATACGCCTACACTACCGACATAGTAGAGGCTGTAATGCTCGGGGGCGAATTTTATGGCGAATAGCCCCAAATGAAATAATCTGTTTGACATATAGACTTTTGTAAAACACTTTTCTGAAAATGAAATATTCACTCAACTGCATAGGAGTACTCACCTCCGGAGGCGATGCTCCGGGTATGAATGCCGCAATACGTTCGGTTACTCGTGCTGCCATATTCAATGGCATTAAGGTTAAAGCTATTTATCATGGTTATAAGGGTTTGATTACTGGCGAGATATGCGAGTTCCAAACTCAAGATGTGAGCAATATCATACAGCATGGTGGCACTATTTTGAAATCGGCTCGTTGTCAGGAATTTCGTACTGCCGAGGGCCGACAACAAGCTTTCGACACCATTCAGCGTGAGGGTATAGATGCCCTTGTGGTGATAGGAGGTGATGGCACTCTTACAGGTGCCAGAGTTATGGCGCAGGAGTTTAATCTGCCTATTATTAGCTTGCCTGGCACTATCGATAACGACCTTTGGGGAACTGATGCTACTATAGGTTACGACACGGCACTTAACACCATTATGGAGTGTGTGGACAAGATACGCGACACTGCCTCATCGCACGAACGCCTCTTCTTTGTTGAAGTTATGGGGCGCGATGCCGGTTTTTTGGCTCTCAATGCTGCCATTGCTTCGGGTTCGGAGGCTGCTGTCATTCCCGAACGTGAAACTTCGGTAGCTCAACTCGACGAACTGATAAATAATGGGTTCAGAAAGTCGAAAAATAGCAGTATAGTCATTGTTGCCGAAGGTGGCGGTGGAGCCCAAGCTATGGCAGATCGCATACACTCGCAGTACCCAAACTACGATATTCGCGTCTCTATACTCGGACATCTTCAAAGAGGCGGTTCGCCAACAGCTACCGACCGCATACTTGCCTCTCGTATGGGAGTAGCAGCTATCGAAGCCCTTATCGACGAACAACGCTCGGTGATGATAGGTGTGCAGAACGACCAAATAGTACACGTACCCTTCTCAAAAGCCATAAAAGAGGATAAGCAAGTAAACGAAGACAAAATAAACGTTCTTCAGGTGTTGTCTATCTGATAATAAGTTAGATATAAGGGATATAGCGTTGTTCGCTATATCCCTTATATGTTTTTAGGACAACTACTAATAAATAAAGTTAAATCTGATTATTCGTATTGCAAATGTCGAAACAATTATGCAACTTTGCACAGCTATTTTAAATATTATCTAATCAGAATTGTTTATGAAAAAATCACAACTTCTATCTTTCCGTAGTTTGGCAATTATCGTTGCCACATTACTGTTTTCGCTCACCCTCAATGCCCAGGGGACAGGAGGTGGCGACCCAGAAGTACCAATTTATGCCAACCTTGCTGCAATGAAAGCCGAAGGCGATATAGCAGGCGAAACGTATGGCATAGTGCAGTCGGAGTTTGTAATCACTCACGTATATGGAGGTACAGCATTGAACTTTTATATGCAAGACGAGAGTATGGCTCTTCAGCTTACTGGCGATTTCTTTGCCTTAGGTGGTGCCCCCATTGTAGGCGATCGTTATCAAGGAGCAACTCTTATTTATGGCGATGATATGTGGTATATTGTTGATGCAGGCACAACTCGCAATGAGGCGGCTACACCCGAAGTGGTTACTCTCGCTGCGCTAAATGCCCAAAAAGCTACATATGCAAGTCGCTTAATTCGTGTAGAGGGCTTAACTTTTAATCAGACAGGTGAATTTGCAAGTGGAGTGTCATATTCGGTAACAGCAGGTGCAGAGACATCTAATGTTAGTTTCTTCCCCGGTAACGACATTTACACTACTGCTATTCCTACTGGAACTGTTGCTCTTACAGGTATTTATCGCTCTACTACCAGTGCCATTTCCCCACGACAGCTATCTGATATAGAGGTAGCCGATGTGCCACAGCCAGAAGGCTTTG